>Ga0209014_10000048_pt1 | contig 55741 bp, 46 predicted proteins | sample BarGraNGADG00212_FD_184491 | JGI IMG/M metagenome (GOLD analysis project Ga0209014, IMG submission 184491) | Arctic peat soil microbial communities from Barrow, Alaska - Barrow Graham LP Ref core NGADG0002-212 (SPAdes) (version 2) | ecosystem: Environmental > Terrestrial > Soil > Wetlands >...
GGACGCATTCGCTGGTGATGGCCTACCAGACCAAGCAGGTCCGGTTCGTGGACACGGTCCACATGTTCGACCGGGAGCGGCCGCCCGCCGTGCGTCTCTAGCAATCACGGCTCACCGGTCAGCCCAAGGGCCGCCAGCCGTCGCCGTCCCAGGCCGCGATCGGGCGCGCGGCGTCCCCGCCCTCGAGGGACTGCTGCCGGGCCGCCGCCGAGGCCACCGTCTCGCCCCAGCCCGGCGGCACCAGCCCGGGCGCCAGGTCGGATAGCGGGGCCAGCACGAACAGGCGGTGCTGGGCTTCCCGATGCGGTACGACGAGCGGGAGCAGCGCCTTCGCGGGATCCGGGCTCCGGCCGGCCGCCGGCCGCTCCATGGCCACCCGGTGTCGCCCGAAGACCAGGAGGTCGAGGTCCACCTCGCGGGGGCCCCAGCGCTCGCGCACCTGCCGCCCGAACGCCCGCTCCAGCCCCTTGAGCGCGACCAGCAGCGCGGAGGCGGCGGTTCCGGCGTCCGGTCCCGCAGGTACGTCCAGGGCGACACACGCGTTCCGGAACTCCGGCTGGTCGAGGACACCCACCGGATCCGTGGCGTACAGGCGCGAGACGCCGCGCAGGCGGACACCGGGAAGAGCCGCCAGGGCATGCACGGCCGCCGCCAGCGTCCCCGCCGCATCGCCGACATTGGCACCGAGCCCGATGTATGCCCGCACCCGACCCACGGCCGACGGCCTCCTGCTCGCTTGACAAGACCCCGTGGGATCTAGACTCGGGGGTATGCCCCCGGTCACCGTCCTGATCCTCGCCCCAGCCCTGGCCCCCGATGCCGGACCGCTCGAACGCGTCCTCGACGCGGCGCTCGACGCGCTGGCGGAGCATCACCGGCGCGGGTTCCTCGAGGCCGGTGCCGCCACGGCCATTGTCCGCCGGGAGCCGCCCGACGATACGCCATTCGGCACGCGGCTCCGCCGTCTGAACGGGGAGCTGCGACCCGCGGGCCTCGTCGTGCTCGGCGCGGGCTCCCTTCCCCTTGCGACACCCGCAGACCGTCGTGCATTCGTCCAGGCCGCCGCGGGCATGCGGCCGGCGGCTCTCGCGAACCACCGGTACTCGGCGGACGCGATCGCCCTCGCCCGCGCGGACCTCGTGCTCCCGTCCCTCCCGGAGGCGCTGGCATCGGACAACGCATTCCCGCGCTGGCTGGCGGAGGTTGCCGGGATCCCGGTCTCTGACCTTCGGGCGAGGCGGTGGCTGGCCATGGACGTCGATTCACCCCTGGACCTGCTGCTCCTCGACGGGGCCCAGGGCCTCCCGGCCGACCTGCCGCTCCCGGGACAGGCCGAAGCGGAGGCTGTCCGGGCACGGCTGGCGGCGCTCCGGACGCTCGCGGAGGACCCCGGTGCGGAGCTGCTGGTCGCCGGCCGGATGGCGTCGGCCGACCTGCGCTGGCTGGAGCGCGAGACCCGGTCCAGGACCCGGGCGCTGATCGAGGAGCGCGGCCTCCGGACGGCAGCAGCGGGCGCGCTCGTGGGCCGGCCGAACCGGAGGCCGGCCCGCAGCATCCTTGGCCTGCTCCTCGACCGTGATGGCCCGGGCAGCCTCGGCCGGCACGTGGCCGCCCTGTGCGATGGCGCACTGCTGGACTCCCGCGTGCTCCTGGCGCACCGGCTTGGCGCCGACGAGCGCGGCTGGCCGCCGGCCGAGGACCGCTTCGCGAGCGACCTGCTGCTGTCGGGCCGTGTCCGAGACCCGTGGCTGGCCGAGCTGACCGCTGCCGCGGCCGAGGCGAGCGTCCCGATCCTGCTCGGGGGGCACGGCCTGGTGGGGCCGGGCGCACGTCTGGCCATGTCGGGGCAGCGATGACCGACCTCCCCGGCCGCCCCGTCCTCGCCCAGCCCGGCTACCGCCGCGAGCCCCTGCCGGACCCCGAGGCCGTGGGCGAGGACGAGGTACTCGTGGCCGCCATCCGGGCGGAGATCGCGGCCGGCGGCCCGATCACGTTCGCGCGGTTCATGGAACGGGCGCTGTACGAGCCGGGTCACGGCTACTACCGCCGCCCGGACGCGGGGCCGGGCCGGGCGGGCGACTTCCTCACGGCGCCGGAGGCCCACCCGATCTTCGGCGCGGCGATCGGGCGGCTGCTGGAGCAGGCCTGGGAAGCGATGGGCCGGCCGAGCCCGTTCACGGTGACCGAGCCGGGTGCCGGGTCCGGGGCGCTGGCGGCCGGGCTGCTGGGCGGGCTCCGGGACCTGGGATCGCCGTTGCTGGAGGCGATCCGGTACCGCCCGGTGGAGGTCGAGGCGGGGCGGGTGGCGGCGTTCGGAGACCGCCTGGCGGCGGAGGGGCTGGCCGGGTACATCGAGACGGCCGACCTTCAAGGGATCCCGGTCGAGACGGGTGCCGTGGTGGCGAACGAAGTGCTGGACGCGCTGCCGGTGCACCGCGTGGTGGGGCGGGCCGGCGGCATCCGGGAGCTGCTGGTGGGTGTCGACGGGTCCGGGCGCTTCGTCAACGTGGAAGCCGAGCCGGCGACGCCGGCCCTGGCTGGGCGGTTGTCCGTCGAAGGCGTCAGCCTCGACGACGGCCAGGTGACGGAGGTCTGCCTCGGGATCGACGAGTGGCTCGCGGACGGCACGCGCCACCTCCGCAAGGGGATCGTCGTCCTGGTCGATTACGCCGATGAGCCGGCCGCCCTTCACGGCCACGCCCGGCCCACCGGAACGCTGCGCGCCTTCGCAGGCCACGCCGTGGGTGCCGATCCCTTCCGGCACGTCGGGCGGCAGGACCTTACCGCGACCGTGGACCTCGCGGCGGTTCGCGCGGCGGCGGCCAGGGCCGGGCTGGGACCGCTCGGCGAGACCACCCAGGCGGAGCTGCTCGCGACCGTAGGCACCCCGGGGCTGACCGATACCTGGCTCCGGCGGCCGGGGGCGAGCCTGCAGGACGCCCTCCTCCTCAGGTCGGCGTTGATGCGGCTGATGGACACGCGCGGCATGGGCAGATACCGCGTCCTGGCCTTCGGTCGCGGGATGCCACCGGACACCACGCTGGCTGGCATGGCGCGCCACGGGCGTGTCGGCGCCCGCGGCTGAACAGGCCAGGCGTTCCGGAGCGCCGGTAGCGGACGTCGGGCTACCCGCGGCAGGCTCATTTCGTGCCCCGAAGCGCCGTACGGACGCCGATCCACGCCATGCGGACCGGGCCGTCCGGACCGGTCCCCGCGGTCCGGCCCGCTGCTAGAATGGCAAAGTTGTGCCGCCAGATCCGGCGGTCCTGCTGCCCAGTGCCATCAACCTCGAACGTGGACCGGCTCATCTGCGCCCGGCCCCGCTCGACCTCGAGGACCACGTGACCGGGATCTGGTACGTCGTCGGGTTCGCCCTCATCGGCACGCTGTTCGTCTTCGCGGTTATCGGGCTGGCGTGGCTGATCACCCATCGAACCCGCGGAGACGCCCACAAGGGCTACCCGTACGAGTCGGGGATCGACACCTACGGCGACACCCACGCCCGCTTCGGCATCTCGTTCTACATCTACGCGCTGATGTTCGTGGCCTTCGACATCGAGATCGTGTTCATCTTCCTGTGGGCCCTCGTGTTCCAGGACCTCCTGCTGAGCGGGTTCATCAGCATGCTGATCTTCGTCGGCATCCTGATGCTCGGGCTCGCCTACGCGTGGCGCAAGGGAGTGCTGTCGTGGCGCTGACCCCGGACGGTGCCGGCGAGGCCGTCACCCCCGACGCCCTCGCGGCGGACGTGTCCCCCGCCGCCGATGCCGCCGATGCCACCGATGCCACCGCCGCCTCGGCGCTCGTGACCGGGTCCGAGCGTGACCTGGCGCGGCCACTGGTGGTCCCGAACACGCTCTGGACCTCCATGCGTCCGGACGCCTACCGCTCGGGGGCACCGGCGGTCACGCACCTGCGCGAGCTCGAGGGCTCGGACCTCGAGCTCTCCGACACGGCCCGCTGGGGCCAGCTCGAGGTCATCCCCACCAAAGCGGACCTCGTCGTCGACCTGATCCGCATGAACAGCCTCTGGCCGCTCCTCTCGGGCCTCGCCTGCTGCGCCATCGAGATGATGTCCGCGGCCACGTCCAAGAACGATATGGACCGCTGGGGAATGTTCCCGTTCCGCGCCTCACCCCGCCAGGCGGACGTCCTGATCGTCGCGGGCACGCTGACCACCAAAATGGCCGGCCCGCTCGTCCGCCTCTGGGAGCAGATGCCGGAGCCCAAGTGGTGCGTGGCGATGGGCGACTGCACCTGCTCCGGCGGTCGCTACAAGCGCAGCTACTCCACGATCGAGGGCATCGACCGGGTGATGCCCGTGGACGTCTACGTCCCGGGCTGCCCGCCGCGACCCGAGGGCCTGATCTACGGGATGATGAAGCTCGGCCAGCTCGTCAAGGAGCGGCGCGGCCAGTGGCCCGAGCACAAGATCGGCCCCAACGTGCCGACGGACGTCTAGCGATGGACCGCTCGCTGCGCGCCCGCCTCGAGGCCCGCTTCGCCGGCCGGCTGACCGGCCCCGTCCGCCAGCGCCACGACGAGACCGAGATCCGGATCCGCCCCGCGGACGTGATCGAGGTCCTGCGCACGCTCCACGATGACCCCGAGCTCGAGTTCGTCGTCCTCGCGGACCTGTGTGGCGTGGACACGGGGACCCACATGCAGGTCGTCTACCACCTCTGGTCGGCAAAGACGCCCGACTGGCTCCGCATCGTCGCGGACGGCATGCCCAGGGAGGACCCGCGCTGTCCGTCGCTCACCGGCCTCTGGCCCGGCGCCGAGTGGATGGAGCGCGAGACCTACGACATGTTCGGGATCATCTTCGAGGGCAACCGGGACCTGCGGCGCATCTACATGCCGCCCGACTACACGAGCTTCCCGCTGCGCAAGGACTTCTACCTGGCCGATGACGCGGCCCGCTCGCCGGGTGGCGGCGTGCGCCACATGGAGCAGACCCAGGCGCCGGCCCAGGCGACGCCGCGGGTGGTCCGCCGGACCGTGAAGGCCTGACGATGACCGCGAGCGGCACGCCCCACCAGCACCCGTCCCTGGACGACCCGCGGATCATGCTCGACGACCAGATCGGGCAGTTCGAGGCCGTCCCGCCGTACCCGCCGCGCACCGAGCGCGAGGCCGAGTTCTACAGCCTCCGCGACGGCGAGATGTTCGTCAACATGGGTCCCCAGCACCCGTCCACGCACGGGGTCCTGCGGGTGGTCCTGAAGCTCAACGGCGAGCAGGTCGTGGACCTGGACCCGGTGCTCGGATACCTCCACCGCGGGGTGGAGAAGCTGTGCGAGAACTCGGACTACCACCACATCATCAGCCAGATCGACCCGCTCGAGTACGTGAGCTCGCTGTTCATGGAGTGGGCGCCGGTGATGGCGTTCGAGAAGCTCCTGGACGTGGAGGTCCCGCGCCGCGCCGAGTACATCCGCGTGCTCACCGGCGAGCTCCTCCGTGTCTCCAGCCACGTGCTGTACCAGGGCTGGATGGCGCTGGACCTGGGCGGCCTCGCCCCGATCCTGTACAGCTTCATCGAGCGCGACGAGATCGTGGAGATGCTGGCGGCGGTCACCGGCCAGCGGATGCTGTTCAACTACTTCCGCATCGGTGGCGTCAACGGCGACCTCAACCACGAGTTCATGTCCCGCCTGGGCGACTGGATGAGCCGCGCCGCGAAGCAGCACGAGGCGAACATCGGGCTGCTCAACGAGAACGAGATCTTCGTCCGCCGGATGCGCGACATCGGCAGGCTGGACGGCGCCACGGCCCTGCGCATGGGCACCAGCGGACCCAACCTCCGGGCCTCCGGCGTCCCGTTCGACGTCCGCCGGGCGCATCCCTACTCCGTCTACCCGGAGCTGGAGTTCGACATCCCGACCCGCGGCGGCAACGGCGGCGGCGACAGCCTGGACCGCTACCTGCTCCGCCTGGACGAGGTGAGCCAGAGCATCCGGATCATCGACCAGTGCCTCCACAACATGCCGGACGGACCGATCATGGCCCGGCTCCCGCGCCTGCTGCGCCCCCGCCCGGGTCGCGCGTGGGCGGCGGTCGAAGCGCCGCGCGGCCTGTTCGGCACCTACGTGATCTCGGACGGCACCGACCAGCCCTTCCGCATGAAGATCCACGACCCCTCCTTCGTGAATCTCCAGCTCGTCGGGCTGCTGATGAAGAACAACCTGCTCGCGGACACGATGGCCGTCATGGCGTCGCTCGACCCGGTCATGGGTGGGATCGACAAATGACGACAGTCAACCGCGCCTGGGGCCACCTCTCCCTCAGGGGGAAGGTGATCATCCCCCTGCTGTTCCTGGTCCTGATCGTGGGGCCGATCGTGACGATCCTGTTCGCGAACGTGGTGGGCCCGTGGCTCGCGGATCTGCTCGGCGCGAACCCGCAGATCGTCCGGTTCGTGGTCGCGATCGGCGGGGTCCTGCTGTTCAGCATCCCGGCCGCCTTCATCATCATCTACATGGAGCTGAAGGTCATCGCCTTCATGAACCTGCGGATCGGCCCTGACCGGGTCGGGCCAAAGGGGGCGTTCCATTCGCTGGTGGCCGGCCTGAAGGTTCTCACCAAGGAGGACTTCACGCCGACCGGCGCGGACCACATCGTGTTCACCTGGGCGCCGGTGCTGGTGTTCCTGACCGCGGTGATGACCTTCCTCGTCATCCCATTCGGCCCCGGCCTGGTGGGCCAGGACCTCAACATCGGCCTGCTCTACCTGTTCGCGGTCGGTGGCATGTCGGTCGTCGGTCTGCTGCTCGCCGGCTGGGCCAGCTTCAACAAGTACTCGCTGTTGGGCGGCCTGCGCGCGGCGGCGCAGGTGGTCAGCTACGAGATCCCGCTCACGCTCTCCGTGGTGGGCCTGATCCTGCTGGCCGGGACGCTGAGCCTGAACAGGATCGCGGAAGCCCAGGCGGGCTGGTTCACGGACTGGTACGTGTTCCGCCAGCCGCTGGGCGCCCTCATCTTCTTCATCGCCGCCACCGCGGAGGCCAACCGGACGCCGTTCGACATGGCCGAGGCGGACAGCGAGATCGTGGCCGGCTTCGCCACCGAGTACTCGGGGATGCGCTTCGGGTTCTTGTTCTTCGCCGAGTACGTGAACGTGTTCATCATCTCGGCGCTGCTGGTGACGCTCTTCTTCGGGGCCTGGAACGCCCCCGTCGACATCAACTCGATCCTCGCGCTGGTCGGGTTGTCGCCCATCGCGGTCACCCTGGATCCGGCCTCGCTGGGCGTGGGGCCGCTGTTCCTCATGCTGGTGGTGCCGGTCGTCCTGACCGTCATCTTCGCCGTGCCGTTCTACCTCGCCCGGAGCACGCGGCCGGCCTGGCAGGCGCTGGTGCTCGGGTTCCTCCTGTTCATCCTCGTGGCCGTCGGGCTCCTGTTCCTGCTCGCCTACATCGGCTGGCCGTGGATGGCCGGCCTGGTGTGGTTCATGGGGAAGTCGTTCCTGTTCGTGTACGTGTTCGTCTGGATGCGCGGCACCTTCCCCCGCGTGCGCATCGACCAGCTGATGGGGTTCGCCTGGAAGTGGCTCCTGCCCGCCGCCCTGCTCAACCTCTTCGTCACGGCCGCGGCCATCATCATCGTGAAGTCGTGAGCACCCGATGAGCTTCATCCCCGGCATCGGGCTCGTGCGCGGCATGAGCCTGACCCTGCGACGGTTCTTCCAGCCCAAGGCCACCATCCGCTGGCCGGAGGAGAAGGCCGACGTCGCACCCAAGTTCCGCGGCCGCCTTCAGCTGCTCTACGACGAGTACGGCACGCTCAAGTGCGAGACCTGCTTCCAGTGCGCCCAGGCCTGCCCGATCGAATGCATCGACATGGGCGGCATCGACACCAAGGGCCGCTTCCACGTCCACTGGGGCCCGCCCGAGACATACGGGGAGCGGCGCGAGGAATCCGCGCTGCGGCGGTCCGGCCGCCCGGTCGCGGACCCGATGTACGAGCACTACGAGTCCGTGGACCTGGTGGCCCTGGACGGGATCCTCGAGGCGCACGACTTCGACCCGAAGGACATGCTGGCGATCCTCGAGGAGACGCAGGCGGCCTACGGGTACCTCCCGGTCGCCGCGCTCAAGCACATCTCGCGGATCACCGGCGCCTGGTACGCCACGATCTACGGCACCGCCACCTACTACCGCCACCTGCGCCTCGAGCCGCCCGCGGCCGACACGGCCGCACCGGCCGGCGAGGCGCAGCGCGGCATCGAGGCCGGCTACCGTTCCGCGCTGGACGCGGCGCTGGGCCACGTCTCGGGGTGCCCCAGCTGATGAGCATCTTCCTCGAGACCCCACGGGACTGGCCGCTGGTCCTCACGGGGCGCGCCGGAGCCCTGGCTGCGGATCCCTTCGACCTGGACGCAGCCGTGGCCGCGGGCGCCTTCGACGCGCTCCGGAGGGTCGTCCGGGACCTGGGCGCCACCGGCACCATCGCCACGATCGCCGTCTCGGGGCTGCGAGGCCGCGGCGGGGCGGGCATGCCGACCGGGGAGAAGTGGCGGGCCGCCGCGTCGCACGACACCGGCCAGCGGTACGTCGTCGCCAACGGCTACGACGCGGACCCGGGCGTCCACGCGAGCGCCGCGCTCCTGGGCGCGGACCCGTGGACCGTCATCGAGGGCCTTGCGATCGCCGCGTTCGCGACCGGCGCCACGGAGGCCATCCTCGCGCTCCGGGCGGACGACCCGGCCCTGGTCGCCATGCTCGAGGGCGCCGTCCTTGCCGCGGAGGAGGCCGGCTTCCTGGGCGACGACGTCCTCGGCTCAGGGCACCGCGTGATCGTGTCGGTCCGGCCCGTCCAGGGTGCGTACATGCTGGGCGAGGAGACCGTCCTGCTGCGGGCCCTCGAGGGCAGGCGCGGCCAGCCCGAGCAGCAGCCGCCCTACACCACCGAGCGCGGCCTGTGGGACCGGCCCACCGTCGTCAACAACGTCCAGACCCTGGCCACCGTGCCCTGGATCATCCGCGAGGGCGCGGAGCGGTTCACCGCGATCGGTGACGGGACCGGCGCCGGCACGATCCTCGTCCAGCTTCGCGGTCCGGAGGGCGGGGGCATCGCCGAGGTGCCGATGGGCACACCGCTCCGGGCGCTGGTGGACCTCGCGGGCGGCAGCGGCAGGCGACCGCTCAAGGCGCTCCTCGTCGGCGGCCCCACCGGTGGCATCCTCCCCGCCGACCTGCTGGACACCCCGTATGCCTTCGATGCGCTGCGCGCGGCCGGCGCCCACATCGGGTCCGGGTCCGTGGTGATCGCGGACGACCGCGCCTGCGTGGTGGACCTCGCCCGGCTCCTGACCCGCTTCGCCGCCGACCAGGCGTGCGGCAAGACGATCCCCTGCCGGATCGGCCTGCGGCGCCTCTCGGAGATCGGGGACCGGATCGCCGAGGGCCGTCCGAGGCCCGCCGACCCGGACCTCATCGCGGACCTCGCCCACGACATCGTTGCCAGCGCCCTGTGCGACCACGAGCGCCTGGCGGTCCTTCCCCTCACCAGCGGCCTGCGATACTTCCGCTCCGAGATCGACGACCACCTCCTTCGCTCCACCTGCCCCGCCGGCGTCTGCACGCCGATCGCGGTGGCGGCCGGCGCGACGACACCGGGACCCCTCTGATGGCCGACCTCATCACGCGCCCCGACAGCCCGGTCCAGCAGCGGACCGAGTCCCGGCCGGACACCCCCGCGAAGCTCGACACGGTCACGCCGCGGGATGACTCGCTCGCTGAGCGGCTGCTCACCACCCAGTCGCCGCAGCGCCCGCAGAGCACGCCCCGCATCCGTCTCGAGGTGGACGGCCGCGTGATCGAGGGCTTCGAGGGTCAGACGATCCTCGAAGTCTGCCGCGACAACGGGATCGAGATCCCGACGCTCTGCTATGAGCCCAAGCTGCCGGGCTTCGGCGCCTGCCGGATGTGCGTGGTCGAGGTCGAGGGCGAGGACATCCCGCCGATCTCCTGCTCCCGCCAGGCGGACGCAGGCATGGTCGTCCGGACCCAGACCGACGAGCTGCGCCGGCTGCGGCGGACCAACCTGGAGCTGATCTTCAGCGACCACAACGCCTACTGCCTGCCGCCCTGTCAGAACAAGTGCCCGAGCCACATCGACATCCCCGGGTTCCTCAAGGCGAACGCGGAGGGAGAGTTCCGGGAGTCCGCCCGGATCTTCAAGCGGACGATCCCGTTCCCCAGCGTCCTGGGCCGCGTCTGCCCCGCCCCGTGCGAGGAGCACTGCCGTCGCGACGAGGTGGACGAGGCGATCGCCATCCGCGACAGCCATCGCTACGCCGGAGACCAGGTCCTGCGCGCGATGCTGGACGACGGCATCGACCCGCCGCTCCCCTTCGAGAAGCAGGCTCCCTCGGGGCGCCGCGCCGCCGTCATCGGGTCGGGCCCCGCCGGCATGGCCGCCGCCTACTACCTGCTGCTCAGCGGCCACGACGTGATGGTGTTCGAGCGCGACGCCGCCGCGGGCGGCATGCTCCGCTACGGCATCCCGCAGTACCGGCTGCCGAAGGTCGAGGTCCTCGAGGCCGAGTACGAGGCCGTGTGGCGCCTCGGCGGCAAGCTGGTCACGAACGCCGAGCTGGGCAAGGACTTCACGCTCGACGACCTGCAGAACCAGGGCTTCGACGCGATCGTCGTGGCCATCGGCTGCTACGACACGAACAAGCTGGGCATCCCGGACGAGGACGCCGACGGCGTCATCGACGGCCTGGAGTACCTGCGGACGGCCGCGCTGGGCCTGCCGTACCCCGGCCACGAGGGCACCCGCGTCGTCGTCGTCGGCGGCGGGTTCACCGCGATGGACTGCGTCCGCACCTCGGTCCGCCAGCGCGCCAGGGAGGTGACGCTGGTCTACCGCCGCGACATGAAGGACATGCCGGCGGCGAGCGAGGTCCACGAGGCCATCGAGGAGGGCGTCACGGCGATCTTCCAGGCCGGCCCGACCCGCGTGATCAAGGACGAGCAGTCCGGCAAGGTCACCGGCATCGAGTTCATCCGGATGCGGCCCGGGGAGCCCGACGCGTCCGGCCGGCGCCGCCCGGAACCGGCCCCCGGCACCGAGTTCACCATCCCCTGCGACCGCGTGCTCCTCGCCATCGGCCAGGGCCCGGACCTGCGCTGGATCGGCCCCGGCTCGGAGGGCCCGGCCCCCACCAAACAGCGCCGCCTGGGCGCGGACGCCGTCACCTTCGAGACGGCCCGGCCCGGCGTGTTCGGCGCCGGCGACGTCCGGATCGGCGCCGCGACGGTCGTCCAGGCGGTCGCGGAGGGCCGTCGCGCGGCGTATGCCGTTGACGCCTACCTCAGGGGCCAGGACCTCGCGGCGATCCGCACCCGCCAGACCCTGGCCGAGCCGCAGCCCGAGTTCCTCTCGATCGTGCCGTTCACCGGCGAGATCAAAGAGCCGCGCTACCGCCTCAAGGCCCTCGAGGCCGAGGCCCGCAACAGCAGCTACATCGAGTACGAGATCCCGTACAGCGGGGACGAGGTCGTCGCGGAGTCCACGCGCTGCCTCCAGTGCACCTGCGAGGCGATCGGGTTCTGCGACCTGCGGCGCCTGGGGATCGAGTACGGCACGACGCTGCAGACCCTGGAGCCCGGCTTCCATTCGGGTGCCGGCTACCGGAGCGTGACCGAGAACCGGTTCACCGGCGTCAACCACGACTACATCCGCGACGACAGCCACGCGTTCATCCTGCGCGAGCCTGCCCGCTGCATCGACTGCGGCCGCTGCGCGACCGTGTGCGCCGAGGTCGTGGGCGCCGCCTGCTACGACTTCATGCGGATCGGCTTCGACACCCTGGTCACGACGCCGCTGGACATGAGCCTCAACGACACGCCGTGCGTGTCCTGCGGCCGGTGCGCCGAGACGTGCCCCACCGGTGCGCTCATGCCCAAGCCGCGGATCCTGCAGAAGTTCGAGGTCAACGAGAGCACCTGCATCCTGTGCGGCATCTGCGTCGATGCCTGCCCCTACGACGCGCTGCGTCACAGCGACCAGTTCGAGCTCAGCCACACGTCCCGCGAGGAGCCGATGATCGACCTCCTCGCGCTGGCCGCGGTCGAGCGCGAGACGGAGATGAGCTACATCCGCCGCGAGCGCGACTGGGCGGAGCGGGCCAGGGCCGAGGGACGACTCCTCGACCGGTCCCGGCTCCTGCCCGTGCTCCCCGCCTCGCTCACGAGCGGCAACGGGAACGGGAACGGCCACGGGAACGGACACCATGGGTCCGCGAACGATCCGGCCACACCCCCGATCGCTGAGAGGGACGCGTGACGCTGCCGGAGACGATCCCGCTGCTCGGGTTCAGGTGGGAGGACCTGCTGTTCATGACGCTGGCCGCCGTGATGGTCGGGTCCGCGCTGCTGGTGGTGACCATGAAGGACATCATCCGCTGCGGCCTGGCGATGATCATCGCCTTCTCGGCGCTCGCGGGGCTGTACGTGCTCGCCGGTGCCCCGGTGGTCGCCGGCGCGCAGGTGCTGGTCTACATCGGCGCCATCAGCGTGCTGGTCCTGTTCGCGATCATGCTGACCCAGACCAAGGACGCGCCCGCCTCGCTCGTGTTCCAGACGCAGGCCTTCCCGGCCGCGATCGCCGCCGCCGTGCTGGCGCTGCTGATCGCCGTCACGGTCGCCGCCACGGACTGGCCGACCGCCGGCGCGCGGATCCTGACCGACACCACGCAGTTGGCCCAGACCCTGTTCGCCGACTACACCCTCCCGTTCGAGGTGGTGAGCGTGCTGCTCCTGGCCGCCGTGATCGGCGGCGTGTACCTCGCCAAGCGCGAGCCGGGGGGAAGCGACTGATGTTCTCCTTCCTCAACGGGATCTCGCAGAGCCTGGACGCCTACCTTGTCCTGGCCGGCCTCCTGTTCGCGATCGGCACGTTCGGCTTCCTGGCCCGCCGCAACGCGATCAGCATGCTGATGTCGATCGAGCTGATGCTCAACGCCGCCAACCTCGCGATCATCTCCTTCGGTGCGTTCAGCACGTCGCTCGGGGCGAGCGCTTCGGTGATCGCGCTGATCGTCATCGCGGCCGCGGCTGCGGAGGCGACGATCGGCCTGGCGATCGTGATCGCGATCTATCGCAACAAGAAGACGCCGCTCGTCGACGAGTACGACGCGATGCGGCAGTAGGGGCGGGCGATGTACGAGACGCTGATCCCGCTCATCCCGCTGCTGCCGATCCTCGGTTTCGCCTTCAGCGCGCTGTTCGGGCGCCGGTTGCAGGCGAAGTGGGGCCGCGCCGCGGCCGAGATCGTGCCTGTGGGCATCGTGGTGGTGGTCTGGGTGATCGCCATGATCGTGGTGGTCCCCGCGCTCCAGCACGCCGAGCCCTTCGGCGAGACAGGCCTGGACATGAAGCTCTGGACCTGGATCCCCGCCGGCAACTTCACGGTGGACGTCGGGTTCCACGTGGACGCCCTGACCGCGGCGCTCCTGATCGTCGTGACCACGATCGGCATGCTGGTGCACATCTACTCGATCGGGTACATGGCGCACGACGCGGGCGCATGGCGGTTCTTCGCCTACCTCAACCTGTTCATGTTCTCGATGCTCCTGCTGGTACTCGCCGACAACTGGCTGCTCGTGTTCGCGGGCTGGGAGCTGGTGGGCCTGTGCTCGTACCTGCTGATCGGGTTCTGGTATCAGAAGCGGCCGGCGGCGCTGGCCGCCAAGAAGGCGTTCATCGTCAACCGCGTCGGTGACGTGGGCTTTGCGCTCGGGATCATGGCCATCTGGGTCAACACCGGGACGCTCAACATCCAGGCGTCCCTGGCCAAGCTGATCGAGACACCGGCCGCCGGGCTGGTCATCCCGCTCTCGATCATCGCGCTGCTGGTGTTCGCCGGCGCGATGGGCAAGAGCGCCCAGTTCCCGCTCCACGTCTGGCTGCCGGACGCCATGGAGGGCCCGACCCCGGTGTCCGCCCTCATCCATGCCGCCACGATGGTCAACGCCGGCGTCTACCTCGTCGCCCGCGCCAACCCGCTGTTCGCCCACGCCCAGGAGGTGATGGTCGTCGTCGCGGCGATCGGCATCTTCACCGCGATCCTGGCCGCCTCGATCGCGTTCACCCAGACCGACATCAAGCGGGTGCTCGCGTACTCCACGCTGTCCCAGCTGGGCTACATGTTCGCGGCCCTGGGCGTCGGCGCGTACGTCGCGGCGATCTTCCACCTGATGGCCCACGGCTTCTTCAAGGGCCTGCTGTTCCTCGGGTCCGGCTCGGTGATCCACGCCGTCGACGGCGAGCAGAACATGAACCGCATGGGCGGACTGTGGCGGAAGATCCCGATCACCCACTGGACGATGCTCATCGGCGCGATCGCGATCGCCGGCATCCCGCCCCTGGCCGGGTTCTTCTCCAAGGACGAGATCCTGGGCGAGGCCTTCAAGAACGGCTTCATCTGGGTCTGGGCCATCGGCCTGGTCGTGGCCGTCATGACCGCCTTCTACATGTGGCGGCTCATGGGCAAGACGTTCTACGGCGAGTCCCACGTGGATCCGCACGTCGCCCCGAAGATCCGCGAGTCGGCCTGGTCGATGACGCTGCCGCTGATCCTGCTGGCCATCCCGTCGGTCTTGATCGGCATGTTCCTCGGCCTGCCGTTCGGAGACTCACGGATCTCGCAGTGGCTCGAGCCGGTCTTCAAGGCGTCCGAGGAGCACCTCTACGGCAGCCCGGCCGAGTTCCAGCTGTTCGGCATCGACGGCGTCCTGATCCTGATCAGCGTCGCTGCCGCCACGCTCGGCTTGGTCGTCGGCATCTGGCTGTTCGGCGCCTTCCGGGCGCGCGGCCGCCAGGCCACCGTGGACGGGATCGCCGCCTCCGGACCAGCGACGCGGTTCCTCTACCGGGCCTCGCTCAACAAGTGGTGGTTCGACGAGCTCAACGACCTGCTGTTCATCCGCATCGGCGGACGCGTGGCCGCCTCGCTGTGGTGGTTCGACCGGACCATCGTGGACGGCGCCGTCAACGGCGTCGGCGGCCTGACCCGCGGCGCGGGCGGCGGGCTGCGGCGGATCCAGACGGGCCGCGTCCAGAACTACGCCCTGGGCATCGCGATCGGCCTGATCGTGATGGTGGGCTCCTTCCTCCTGATCGTGGGGCAGCCTCGATGACCGCTCTGGCCGGGCTGCCGCTCGTCTCGCTGACCATCTTCCTGCCGCTGCTGGGGGCGATCCTGATCGGGTTTACGCCGTCGGGCCGGCCGAACGTCGCGCGCTACATGGCGCTCGGCGTCGCCCTCCTGGCGTGGGTCGTCTCGCTGGCGCTGCTGGTCAGCTTCGTGGCGACCAACGGCGAGTTCCAGTTCGTCGACCAGGCCTCGTGGATCCCGATGTTCGGCATCCAGTACAAGGTGGGCGTGGACGGCCTGTCGCTCGTCCTGGTGGTCCTGACCACGACGCTGACCTGGATCAGCATCCTTGCCTCCTTCAGCCCGATCCAGAACCGGGTCAAGGAGTACATGATCTCGTTCCTCGTCCTCGAGGTGGGGATGATCGGCGTGTTCGTGGCGATGGACCTGTTCCTGTTCTACATCTTCTGGGAGCTGGTCCTCGTCCCGATGTACCTGATCATCGGGATCTGGGGCGGCAAGAACCGCATCTACGCCACGATGAAGTTCGTCCTCTACACGCTGGTCGGCTCGCTGCTGATGCTGGTCGCGATCCTGGCCGCGGCGTTCACCTACCAGGGCGCCACCGGCGGCTGGACGAACGCCTTCGACATCCAGGCGCTCACCGCCTTCGCCGCCCAGGGCAACTTCAACGGCACCTTCGGGTTCGTGGCGTTCGCCGCGTTCGCCCTGGCGTTCGCGATCAAGGTCCCGATGTTCCCGTTCCACACCTGGCTGCCCGATGCCCACGTCGAGGCACCGACCGCGGGGTCCGTGATCCTGGCCGCCGTCCTGCTCAAGCTGGGCGGCTACGGGTTCATCCGGCTCGCGGTCCCGCTGTTCCCGGAGGCGGCGCAGACCTGGGCGCCGGTGATCATCGTGCTGTCCCTGATCGCGATCATCTACGGCGCGATCGTGGCCCTGGTCCAGCCGGACCTCAAGAAGCTGGTCGCCTACTCCTCGGTCAGCCACATGGGCTTCGTGACGCTGGGCATCTTCGTCTTCCAGCAGCAGGGCATGCAGGGGGCCATCCTCCAGATGGTCAACCACGGCCTCATCACCGGCGCCCTGTTCCTGCTCGTGGGCGTGATCTACGAGCGCACCCACGACCGGACCATCGCGAAGATGGGCGGCCTGGGCGCGAAGACGCCCGTGTACGCGGCCGCGTTCGGCTTCTTCGTCTTCGCGTCCGTCGGCCTGCCGGGCCTGTCCGGCTTCGTGGGCGAGTTCCTGGTCCTGGTCGGCACGTTCGCCACCAGCCCCGCCGCGGCCGCGGTCGCGGCCTTCGTGATGATCCTGGCCGCCGGGTACCTGCTCTGGATGTTCCAGCGGGTGGCCTTCGGCGAGGTCTCCGACTTCCTCAAGGGCCTCGGCGACCACCTGACCGACATGCGTCCGGTGGAGGCCCTCACGCTGGTTCCGCTGGGTGCCCTGGTCGTCGTCTTCGGCCTCTTCCCGGGCCTCATCCTGGACCTGGTCGCCGGCTCCGTGAGCAACGCGCTCGCCGCCGTGCAACAGGCCGCACCCATCGCGCTCGGCCTGTGGCGGTAGGAGGACCCCTGTGAACTTCTCCGACGCCGTCACGCTGGCGCCGTTCATCGCCGCGATCCTCGTCGCGGCCTCGATCATCGTGGTCGACTTCATCGCGCCCGGCCGCAAGGTCCCGGCGCTCGCGGTGACGTTCATCGGCCTCGCGCTCGTCGCCGTCCTGGTTGTCCTAACCGGCCACGACGGCAAGTTCACGGCCTTCAACGGCTCGTACGTCGTCGATCCGCTGACCACGTTCCTGGACGTGCTGTTCGTGTCCATCGCCGCCCTGACCGTCGCGTTCGCCCCGGACTACCTCGAGGAGCGCAAGCTGCCGGTAGCGGAGTTCAACGCGGTCCTCGTGTTCGCCATGTCGGGCGCGATGCTGCTGGCGGGCTCCGCCGACCTCCTGGTGCTGTTCCTGGGCCTCGAGCTCATGGTGCTGCCCGGCTACGTGCTGGCGGGCTACCACAAGCAGGACGGGTTCTCCACCGAGGGTGCGATCAAGTACTTCCTGCTGGGCTCGTTCTCGAGCGCGATCTTCCTGTTCGGTCTCGCGTTCGTGTGGGGCCTCACGGGGACCACCCGGATCGCGGAGGTCTCCACGATCCTGGGATCGATCGTGGCCGGCGCCGCGCCACTGTCGCCCGGGCTGGGCATGGGTCTCGCGTTCCTGACCACGGGCGTGGCGTTCAAGATCGCCGCGGTCCCGTTCCATTACTGGACACCAGACGCGTACCAGGGCTCCCCGACGCCCGTCACCGGCTACCTCTCCGTGGGGCCGAAGGTCGCGGCCTTCGCGCTGATCATCCGGCTCTTCGGCCAGGCCCTCTGGCCGCTCGCGGCGGACTGGAACGTCGTGGTCATGGTCCTCGCTGCCCTCACGATGACCCTGGGCAACCTGGTCGCCCTGACCCAGGACAACGTCAAGCGGATGCTGGCGTACTCGTCGATCGCCCACACCGGCTACATGCTGGTCGGGCTCGCGGCGTTTGGCGCGGGCAAGATCCAGGGCATGGAGGGGCTCCTGTACTACAGCGCCGCCTACGTGTTCATGAACCTGGGCGCCTTCGCGGTGATCGCGGCGATCCAGAAACGCAGCGGGGTCACGAGCAACCTGTCCTCCTTCGCCGGCCTCGTGCGCCGCGAGCCCGGGCTGGCGCTGCTCCTGACGCTGTTCCTCCTGAGCCTCACGGGCATCCCGCCGACGGCCGGATTCTTCGGCAAGTTCTACGTGATCCTCGCGGCCGTCCAGGCCGGCGGGTGGCTGACGGCCCTCGCGATCCTGGCCGTGCTCAATGCGGCCGTGGCGGCGTTCTACTACCTGCGGGTCGTGGTCTACATGTTCATGCGGGACCCGGTGGGCGACATCCCGGTGATGCCGCACGGGCGCCTGGTATGGACCGGCCTCGCGGTGGCAACCGTGATGACGATCGTGCTGGGGCTCTTCCCGAGCGTGCTGCTGGACATCGTCGGGAACGCCGCCGCCGCGATCGGGTAGGTCCAGGCGGGTAGGTCCAGGCGGGTAGGTCCAGGCGGGTAGGTCCAGGCGGATCCGGCGCACGCGATGGGGCCGGCGCAGCCGGGGCGCGCCGGACGAAGCGGCACCGACCCTGGCTCTCAGGGGGTGACGGTCACCCCCGGCAGGATCGTCCCGAGACCCGTCGCCATCACGTCCGGCCCGATGCCGCCCAGCGCGGCGTCGCGGACGATCCCGCCCTTGTCGACCCAGAAATGGACCGGCAGCGCCACGGCCCCCCACGCGGACTGGGCCGCGCCATCCTTGTCCAGTCCCACGGGCAGGCCAACACCCAGGCCCTTGAAGAACGCCGCGACCGCGGCCTCGTCCTCGCGCACGTCCACCGGGATCACGACCAGGCCCGTGTCCGCGTAGCGGGCGGCGAACCCGGCCATCAGCGGCAGCTCGTCCACGCACGGCGGGCACCAGGTGGCCATGAAGTTGATCCAGACCGGCTTGCCCTTGAGCGAGGCGAGGTCGATCGTGCCGCCACCGACCTTCGGGACAACCAGCGACGGCGCCGGCTCACCCACCCCGAACGCATCGGCCGTGCTCGTGGGCGAGGTTGCCGCCGGGCCGGATGGCGGCGCCTGGGCGGACGGTGACGCGGACACCGCCGGACCCTGCGAAGCGGCCGCGGGCGGGGTGGCGGTCGGAGTTGGGGTCGCGGCCGCAGGCGGGGTGGGCGCCTGGGTCGACTCCGAGACGGCGGGTCCGGGCAGAAAGGCCAGCAGCCCGCCCACCACCAGCCCGCCCACGATGACTCCCGCCAGCAGGCCCGCCGCGATCGCCGTCTTGCTTCCCATGGGTCGGGAGCGTACCAGCACCAGCGGGAGAGAAGCGGGTTCTCCCGTCGTCCCATAGGATTCACCCATCGTGATCCCGCTGCTCAACGCCGTCCGCACCCGGCTGCTCCCCGCGCTCGTCACCGCGCTGGGCGTGGTGATCCTCACCGCGGGCCTGCTCTCCTACGCGGATCCGGCCACCGCCGGAACCGCCGTGGCGGAATCCCCGGTCATCGGGACGGCGGCACCGACCGACGCGCCGTCGGCGACGATCGGGCTCCCATCCGCACCGACCTCCACGGATCCGGGTGCATCGGCGGGACCCAGCGCTTCGGCCGGAGCCACGGCATCACCCACCGGGGATGCCGTGATCACCCGCGTGGTCGTGCCTGCGCTCAAGATCGACCTGCCGGTCGTCCAGGGGAATGCCGGCTACCCGTACTGCAACGTCGCGATGTACATCAGCGGCATGGGGCAGCCGGGCCTGGGCCGCGCCACCTACCTCTACGCCCACGCCCGTGACGGCATGTTCGGCCCGATCTACCGGCTGGCCATCCAGCAGCACAACGCGAAGAAGATGCTGGGGATGTTCGTCCTGGTCTACACGAGCGACAACAAGCTCTACCTGTACGAGATCAAGGACTACTTCCTCCACGCCCTCACCCTGGATGCCGCGGCGGCCGCGACGTCCGAGGAGCTCTGGCTCCAGACCTCGGAGGGGCCGAAGGGAACGCCGGGCAAGACCCAGCTCCGCGCGGTCCTACTATCCGTCGGCGCGGCCGACCCGAAGGACGCACGCCCCGTGCCGAAGCCGCTCGTCTGCGGCTAAGGGTCAGATCCAGTCGATGCGGCGCAGGAAGACGCCCGTGAGCGCGGCGCACAGGACGATCAGGCCGGTCACCAGCCAGAACCCCGGCGCCTCCAGCCCGCCGAGCGAAGCGCCCGCTTCGCTCATGCCGAAGATGCCGGCGAGGGCGCCCATGCCGGCGAACACGACCGTCACGCCCGTGAGGCGCTTCATGATCGTGGACAGGTTGTTGTTGATCGTCGACAGGTAGACGTCCAGGGTGCCAGCCACCAGTTCGCGATCGTTGTCCAGCTCGTCCGTGACCCGGATCAGGTGGTCGTACACGTCGCGGAAGTAGATGATGTGCTCCGGGGTCACCAACCCAAGGTCCCGGTTGGTGAGCTGGTTGAAGATCTCGCGCGCCGGAGACATCGCGCGGCGCAGGCCCACCAGCTCGCGCTTGAGGGCGAACAGCCGCTCCAGCGTCCAGGGCGTGGGCTTGCGGATGACGTCGTCCTGGAGCGTGTCGATCTCGTCCTCGATCGCATCGAGCACCGGGAAGTACCCGTCCACGATGCCGTCCGTGATCCCGTACAGCAGGTAGTCCGGGCCGTGCTTCAGGAGGCGGCCGGGATCTCCGCGCATCTGGTCCAGCGTGAACGGGTCCCAGCCGGGCTCGTGGACCGACAGGAGGGACCGCGGCCCGAGGACCAGGTCCACCTCGATCTCCGTGACGGCGCCCTCGAAGGTGATCCAGAACATGACGATATGGATCGCCCCCTCGATCTCCTCGATCTTGGCCCGCTGGTTGCGCTCCGCGATGTCCTCGGCGATGAGCGGGTGCAGCTCCAGGAGCTCGGCAATGGGCGTGACCTGCACGTGGGACGGCGCGGTGACGTCCACCCAGACCATCGCCTCGGGGTCGGCGAGGACCTGCGCCAACTCGTGGCGGCCGGTGAAGGAGCGACCGGCGCCGGCAACCCATGCGAACCCGCGGATGAGCGGCTCCTCCGAGGTGTCCGGCGCACCCGCGACTCCGGGCGTGACTCCGGGAGTGGCGCCTGGCTCGGTGCCAACCGCGGGCCTGCCGGTAGCCGGAGACGCGCCGATGGCCGGAGACGAGCCGGTGGCCGGAGACGCGCCCGGCGCGACGGGTTCAGCGGGCATCGGCGGCATCGGGCCCGATTCGGGGACCTGGGACGGGTTCGGCGACTCCATCGGCTCCTGGCGCTCCATCGGGGATCGGGACCGGCTGCCCGGACCCGAGCATACGACGACGCCGGTCCAGCAGGAGTGCCGGCGGCACCGCGATGGCCGTCACGCCCGCGGCGACCAGGAAGATCCCGACCATGATCCGGGCCGCCTCACCGGCCGCCCAGGCCTCCAGCGCCTCCACCACCAGCGGATCCTTCAGCGGCCGCCCCCGGAGGGACTCCGGGACGTACTGCTGGTAGGCGTCCGGCGTGGCGTACACCTGGTCGTAGAGGCGGTCGATCGTGGTTGAGCCGTACGCGGTGAGGATCGCCAGCCCGACGGCCATGCCGATCATCCGGGCGACCGTGACGGTGGACGAGGCGATGCCATACGCCTCCGGCGACACCGCCTCCACCGCGGCCGTCGAGCGGGGCGTCACCGTCAGGCCGAACCCGGCTCCGAACAGCGCGAGCGCCGCCGCCGCGCTCGCGACGGACGTCTCCGGCGTCCAGCCCGCCATCATCAGCAGGCCGGCGATCGACGCCCCCAGGCCGACCAGCGTGACCAGCCGCAGTGAGAGCACCCGGACCGCGAACCCCGACAGCAGCGCCGCCACGGCCGTCGCCCCCGCCAGCGCCCCGAGCGCGACCCGCTGCTCATCCGGACCGCCGTAGAGGACGCGGTCCACGAACACCGCCGCCCCCACGATCGCGGTGGCCAGGCCGTAGCCGGTCAGCGCGGAGATCAGGGCGGCCGACGCGAAGGCTGCGTGCCGGAACAGCCGCGGATCGATGAACGGGTCCCGGACGCGCAGGCCACGGATCAGCGTGACGGGTCCCGCGACGGCGGCCAGGCCCGCGAGGACCAGCGCAATCGTCACGGGGTCCGACCCGCCGCCCGCGCCGGGTTCGCCGCGGCTGCCGAGGAGGGTCAGCGCCCCGAGCGATCCCACGAGGAAGACCGAGAAGAGGATGGCCCCCACGACGTCCACGCGGCCCGCGCGCCGCGGCGTCTCCCAGCCGCTGCTTGCCGCCCACGCGATGAGCAGGGCGGCGATCCCCACCGGCACGTTGACGTAGAAGACCCAGCGCCAGGCCGGCGCCAGCGCGTCCGCCAGGGGCGAGCCCGGTGCTACGCCGAGGCGCGCGAGTGCCACTTCCGGGTGCACGGCGTCGAGGATCGCGGCGCCCAGGAACGGGCCGGCCGCCATGCCCAGGAACGTGAGCGCGCCGATCACGCCCAGCGCGCGCGACCGGCCGGCGCCGGGGAACAGGTGCGATGCCGCGGACGTGGCGACCGGCACCAGGGCACCGCCGCCCGCCGCCTGCACCAGCCGGGCGAGGATCAGCAGCTCGAGCGTGGGCGCGGCGCCCGCCAGCATCGATCCCGCCGTGAACAGCACCAGCGCGGCGAGGAACAGCCGCCGATTGCCCCACAGGTCCGCCAGGCGGCCCGCCAGCGGCATCGTGACCACGTAGACGAGGAGATAGCCGTTGATGATCCACGACGCCTCACGGAGGCGCGTCCAGGTCGCCAGGTCCGTGACAATCGCCGGCAGGGCGACCGCCGTGATCATCAGCTCGAGCCCCGCGAGGAAGACGCCCGCCCCGAGGACGGCGAGGAGGGCGAGGGCGTCGCGACGCGGGAGCCGGTCCACGATCCGAGTGTAGGCGGTTGGCGCGAGCCGGCTCGGGGCCCATTGCCGCGGCGCGGCCCGGGGATCGGCCGTTGCCGGGCAGGCATCGGATCCGGGCCCCTACTGGCACCTCGTTGCCCGCCAGGCGACAAACGGACCCGTCAGGAACCCGGGGAGGGCCAGAGGTGTCGTGATGCTGCTGCTCAGGCAACGGGACGCCCGGAACCCGCCGATCCTGTTGCTTGCGAAGCAACGCGGGCTGCGGCCGTCGACACGCGGCGTGCCGGTAGTGTCTCAGTTTGAGATCGAGGCCCGTTGACGTTGCCCAAGCATCGGGCCAACATCTGGAAGTGCGAGGAAATCGCGGCGCTGCTCGATTTACTCGCGGCGGATCAGGCCTCAGGCTGGGCGTCGACGTCCACCCGAACGATGTGCTGCGGGCTGTCCGGCATCTCCCGCACCGCCGTGCGCAGGAAGTCCGGGAAGAGCGGGAGGTCCGGCAAAGCATCGACCGAGAACCAGCGCAGGACCAGGTCGTGGCCGCGTTCCACCGCGGCGTGGTCGCGCGTCAGGTCGAAGAACGGGCTGTTCTCGGGCAAGTCAATGGCGTAGTAGAAACCCAGTTCGTGGACCGGCCGGCCCTCCCTCAGGGTGACGTACTCCATCACCCACAGCAGCCGTTGGACCGTCACCTCCTGCCCGATCTCCCAGCGCATGGTTCGAACCAGCGCATCCGCGGTCAGCTCCAGCGGCAGCAGGCGCCCGCCGGGTAGCACCCAGAAGGCACCCGGGCCACACGTCAAACTGATGCACTACCGGCGTCCCGACGCACCGGCGTGCGGACTCCTTGACACGAACGCGGCACGCCAATAGGATCAACGTCCGTTGATATAAACCGCCGTTGATCCGACGGCGGCCATCGCCCCGCAACCAGGTCTTCAGCCGCACGTGTCTCCTTCGCCCGCCCGGTTCCGCAGCACGATCGCCGCCGCCGTCGACCAGCCCGACGACCTGCGCGAGCTGCGGCGATTCCACAAGGTCCTGGCGGACGTGAACCGCCTGCGCATCGTGCGCCGGCTCGCCGACGGCCCGGCGACCGTGACCGAGCTGATCGAGCACGTGGGCCTGTCGCAACCCCTGGTCTCGTGGCACCTGGGGAAGCTCCGCGAGGTGGGCCTCGTCTCCGCGCGACGCCAGGGCCGCGAGACCATCCACACCATCGTCCCGGAGGCTTTCGCCATGTTCGCCACACGGGAGGCCCGCGTGCTGGGCCTCGAAGCCCTGGTGACCGGTAAGGGTCCCGTGTCATGAGCGGCTCCATCGTCTCCCCGGAGCTGCGGGCGAAGATCCGCGGCCTGATCGTGCCGGTTGCGCTGGGTCTGGCGCGAGTCGGGCTCACTCCGAACGCGCTCACGGTCATCGGCTTCCTGATCGCATGCATCGCGGCGGTCGCCGCGGGCGCGCAGGCCTGGCTCCTGGCCGGGTTCCTCGTCATCTTCGGTGGCGTATTCGACCTCTTCGACGGGGCAGTGGCCCGTGCCACCGGCAAGGTCAGCAAGCTGGGCGGGTTCCTCGACTCCACGTTCGACCGATGGGGCGAGGGTGTGGTCTACGTCGGGATCGTGTGGGGCACGCTCGAGCTGGGCCTGTGGCGTCCCGTGATCCTGGCCGCGGCGGCGATGGCCTCCGCGTTCATGGTCAGCTACACCCGGGCCAAGGCGGAGAGCCTGGGCTTCGCGTCCGGGACCGGGATGGCCAACGTCGGCCTCGCGCCGCGCGAGGTCCGGATCGCCATCCTCACCATCGGGCTGATCGGCACCGGCGTCGTTGGGACTGACTTCCAGTCGACCTGCGACACCTGCGCCGGCGGCATGGCCTACCCGCTCGGGGCCCTGGTCCTCGAGGTCGCTCTGGGGCTGATTGCCGTCCTCGCGACCATCACCACCATCCAGCGAATCCTTCACACGGTCCAGCAGGCCGCCGACCAGCAGCAGGGGTAGTCCGGGGCGGCCGGTTGTGGCCGGCCGCTGCCCGGGCAGCAGGGGTAAAGAAAGGAACAGGAGCACACATGGACCAGGTCACCGCAAACGAGGCCGTCCCGGCGAAGCGTGATCACAAAATCCGCGTTGCCATCGTGGGCGTCGGCAACTGCGCCAGCAGCCTCATCCAGGGCCGCTACTACTACGAGAACGCGAAGCCGGAGGACTTCGTCCCCGGACTGATGCACGTCAAGCTGGGCGACTACCACATCAGCGACGTGGAGTTCGTGGCCGCCTTCGACATCGACAAGGAGAAGGTCGGCAAGGACATCTCCGAGGCGATCTTCTCGGGCCAGAACAACACGTTCAAGTTCATGGACGTCCCGCACATGGGCGTGACCGTGGACCGCGGCATGACCCACGACGGCCTGGGCAAGTACCTCTCCCAGGTGATCGAGAAGGCGCCCGGCCCCACGGCGGACATCGTCAAGATCCTCAAGGACCGCAAGGTCGACATGGTCGTCTCGTACCTCCCCGTCGGGAGCGAGGCGGCGACCAAGTGGTACGTGGAGCAGGCGCTCCAGGCCGGCGTCGGCTTCGTCAACGCCATCCCGGTGTTCATCGGCCGCGAGCCCTACTGGCAGCGCCGGTTCGCCGAGAAGGGCCTGCCTCTCATCGGTGACGACATCAAGAGCCAGGTCGGCGCCACGATCACGCACCGTGTGCTCACCCGCCTGTTCGCGGACCGCGGCGTGCGCATCGACCGGACATACCAGCTGAACTTCGGCGGCAACACGGACTTCCTGAACATGCTCGAGCGGGAGCGCCTCGAGTCCAAGAAGATCTCCAAGACCAACGCCGTCACCTCGATGCTCGACTACGAGCTGGCCGAGGGCGATATCCACGTCGGCCCGTCCGACTACGTGCCGTGGCTCAAGGACCGCAAGTTCTGCAACATCCGCATCGAGGGCACCACGTTCGGCGACGTTCCGCTCCTGATGGAGGTCAAGCTCGAGGTCTGGGACAGCCCGAACAGCGCAGGTGTCATCATTGACGCCATCCGGTGTCTCCGGATCGGCCTCGACCGGGGCCTCAAGGGGACATTGGTGGCCCCGTCCAGCTACTTCATGAAGAGCCCGCCGCTCCAGGTCCACGACGACGTCGCGTACAACCGCGTCGAAGCGTTCATCCGGGGCGAGGACAACGAAACGCTGGTCGGTGCCGAAGAGTCGAAGAAGGACGCCAAGGCGCTCGCCACGGCAGCCCGTACCAAGGTGACCACTCCGAAGTGACCCAACCCGAGCGACGACTCGAGGCGCCTCACCGGCGCCTCGAATCCTCCCCGCGCCTGGTCGAGATGGCGGCGGTCGTCGGCTACAAGGCCACGGCCACCGCCCTTGCGCACCTGCCACCCCGGCTGTGCCAGGAGGTCATCGGCGGGTTCTCGCAGCTGGGCTACTTGGCGCTGCCATCGAAGCGCCGCTGGTCGAACCAGAACTTCGGCCACGTCCTGGGCCTGCCGCCCGATCACCCGCGGGTACGCCGCATGGCCCTCCGCGCGTACAAGGAGTACGCGACGTACATGGTGGAGCTGATGCGGCTCCCGTCGCGCCCCAGGGGCGAGGTCTCGTCGCTGGTCGAGGGCGAGGGCATCGACCGCATCATCGACGGCTGGAAGGCCTCCGGCCGGGCAGCCATCGTGGTCGTGGGCCACGTGGGCAACAACGAGGCGGTCGCCGCCGCCATCGCCTGGCGCGGGCTGCCTGCGAACGTCGTCGCGGACGACTCGTCCTTCCCGGAGATCTTCGAGATCCTCCGGCAGCAACGCGAGTCGTGGGGCGTCCACGTGATCCCGTGGCGGAACCTCCGCGAGCTGTTCAAGGTCCTGCGCAACCACGAGCTGCTCGCCCTGCTCGTCGACTGGGGCTATCGGAACGACGGCATCCCGGTCAAGCTGTTCGGCGCCTGGACGACGCTCCCGGCGGGCCCTGCGACGCTCGCCGCCAAGACCGGCGCGGTCATCGCCCCGATGGCCGTCCGCCGCATCCCGGACGGCCGGTTCCGCGTCGATGCGGACGAGGTGTTCGCGGTCCCGTCCTCGAGCCCGGCGGATCTCCAGCGGGCAACGCAGCGGATCGCGGACTACCTGGAGCGGACGGTGGCCGCCGCGCCCGAGCAGTGGTACAGCTTCAAGCCGATCTGGCCGTCCGATCCCGACGAGGCGCGGGAGCTCGGGGAGCGGGCGGCCGCGATGCTTGCCGGGACGACGGCCGGGCACGCCACACGGCCCGCAGCGGGGACCGCTCCAGGCCCGGCGCCCGCCGATACCGCCGGCAGCGTGGACGGTGACGTCCCGTGACCACCACGCCCGACGAGCCCCACGGCGACGGGATCGCCGAACCCGCACTCCTGGCGCGACCGAGCGTCCGTGGATCGCTGCTCCTGTTCGGGGCGAACGTGCTTGTCCGGCTGCCCGAGGCCCCGCTCGTCGCGGCTGCCGAGTCGATCGGGGAGATCTGGTACCGCGTCGCCCCGGGTCGCGCCGCACAGGCGCGCGTGAACCTGCGTCGGGCCTGTGAGGCACTTGCGGCCCAGGACCGTGGCACCCGCCTCGCCCGGCGCGCGGCCACGGACCCGGAGGCCCTCGAACTCCTCGTCCGGCGCGCGTTCCGTCATCTGGTCCGCTACTACCTCGAGGTTGCCCTCACCGGCGGCCTCGACGTCGAAACGTCCACCGCGCGGATCGATGTCGAGACGCCCGACGAGGTGCGCGACGCCCTGATGACGGGGCAGCCGGTGATGATCGTCGGGGCGCATTTCGGCGCCATCGAGCTGCCGACGATCGTCCTCTCGAGCCTCGTCGGCCACGCCGTCACCGCGCCGATGGAGACGGTCGCCGATCCTGCTCTCCAGCGCTGGTTCGTGGAATCGCGGAGCCGGGTCGGCGCCAACATCGTCCCCATCACGGACGCCCGCCGGACGCTCCTGCGAGCCATCCGCCGCGGTGAGTCCGTGGGCATGGTGGTGGACCGGGACCTGATGGGCAACGGTCTGCCGGTGCCGTTCTTCGGTCACCCGGCACCCATCCCGGCTGGCCCGGCCCTCCTGGCCATCGAGACCGGGGTGCCCGTGTACGCTGCCTCTGGGCGGCGCAAGAAGGGCGGCCGGTACGCCGGCCGGATGATCCTGGTGCCCGCTCCGGCCGAGGGCTCGCGCCGCGAGCGCGTCACCGCGCTCACAGCGGCGATCGCCGTCGCGCTCGAGTCGCTCATCGCCGACGCCCCGGAGCAATGGTGGGGAGCGTTCCATCCGATCTGGCCGGACCTCGACCAGGGTGCCCGCGCTGACTCGCGCGCCGACTCGCGGGGCGGGCTCCCGGGCCGGCTCCCGGGCCGAGACCCCGGCCCCCGCGTCGCAGCAGGCACCCGTGACGCCGGTGGGCTCGCCCGATGCCGGTGTCCCGGAGGAGACGGTATGACCCCCGAACCCCTCGACCGGCTCGGTCGATCGGACCTTCACATCCACACCTGGGCGTCGGACGGGACCGCGTCCGTCGTGGAGGTCCTCGACAGTGTCGAGGCCGCGGGGTTCCTCGACGTCATCGCGATCGCCGATCACGAGCGGATCGACGCGGCCCTGGCTGCCCGTCAGATGGCCGCAGACCGCGGCCTCGGCGTCGCAGTCGTGGTGGGCGAGGAGATCTCGACCCGCGGCGGGCACCTACTCGGGCTGTTCCTGGAGCGGCCTGTGCCCGCGCTCAAGGGCCTGCGCTGGTCCATCGAGGCGATCCACGACCAGGGTGGCCTGGCGATCCCTGCCCACCCGCTGGTCCCGCATCCCATGTGCGCCCAGGGCTTCGCTCTCCGGCGACTGTTCGCCTCGGACGACCCGGCCGGCCGGCCCGACGCGATCGAGACGTTCAACCCCACGGCGTTCGGACGGTACCGCCACGGCAACGTCGTCCGGTTCGCGGCCGAGCTCGGCCTCCCCGAGTTCGGCGCCAGCGACGCCCACTCCCTGTCCGCCATCGGGAGCGCCTGGACAACCTTCCCGGGCCGGACGCCGGACGACCTCCGCGCGGCGCTCGTGGCGCGAGCCACGCGCCATCACGGCAGCTTCCACGGCGGCGTGGACCAGCTGGGCGTGTACGGCAACCAGCTGCGCAAGTACGGTCGGGGCTGGCGGGCAGAGATCCTCGGCCGGGTCCGGCGTGACGGCACGGGCCGCGATCACGGCTACCCGGGCGGCCATCTCCGGCCCCCGCGGTATACCGGTTCCGGGGATCCCGGCCAGTGAAGATCGGGCTCGTCTCCCCGTACGTCTACCCGCTGCCCGGCGGTGTGACGCAGCACGTCCGGTACCTCTACGAGAACCTGCGTCTCCGCGGGCACGACGTCCGGATCCTGACCTCGTCCCACGGCCTGCAGCGCAGCTCCGAGGGCGACGTCATCCGCCTGGGCAAGGGCTTCTCGATGCCGGCCAACGGGTCGGTCGGGACGATCACGCTCTCGCCGCGCTTCATCTCCCAGGTCCGCACGGCGCTCGAGCGGGAGCGCTTCGACGTCCTCCACTTCCACGAGCCCTTCGTGCCGTTCCTCTCGCTGGTGATCCTGCGCGAGTCACAGAGCGTGAACGTGGCCACCTTCCATGCATACGGAGGCTGGTCGCCTGCCTACGAGTTCGGCAGCCGGGCCCTGGGCGGGTACGCCGACCGGCTCCACGGGCGCATCGCGGTGTCGGCCGCCGCCCGCCACTTCATCGACCGCTACTTCCCCGGCGACTACAAGGTGATCCCGAACGGCGTCGACGTGGAGCGGTTCCGGCGTTCGGTGCCGCTTGCGCGCTGGCAGGACGGGACCCACAACATCCTGTTCGTGGGCCGGTTCGAGCCGAGGAAGGGCCTCCTCGACCTGCTCAAGGCGTACCGGATCCTGCGCAAGACCGGCTGCGAGTGCCGCCTGCTGCTGGTCGGCGGTGGCCCGCAGGAGCGCGAGGCGCGCCGCTACGTGGCGACCCGCCGCCTGCCCGGGGTCGAGTTCCTCGGTCGCGTCTCCGACGACGAGAAGACCCAGCTCTTCCGGACCACGGACGTGTACGTGTCGCCCGCAACCGGCAGGGAGTCCTTCGGGATCGTCCTCCTGGAGGCGATGGCCTCGGGGGCGCCGATCGTAGCCTCGGACATCCACGGCTACAAGGGGGTGGTGCGCCGCGGGCGCGAGGGTCTCCTCGTCCCGCCGCACGACCCCAAGCAGCTCGCGGCATCGATCGGCCGCCTCCTGCGAGACCAGGATCTCGCGGCGGAGATGTCCGCCGCCGGCCTCCTCCGGGCCGAGGAGTTCAGCTGGCCGCGGGTGACCGCCAAGGTGGACGAGTACTACGGGTTCGTGATCCGCCGGCTCGCCGCGACGGGCAGCCTGCCGCTCCACTTCACCGCCCCGGTGCCGCCGTCGCCCCGCCCCGTCGCCGTCGTGGGCGAGGCATCGCCCGGGTCCACGGTGAGTGTGGGCGACGGCCTGCATTCCGGACGCGGGTCCGGCGAGGACGGCGAGACCGCCCGATAGCGCGGGCCCAGGGCCGGCGCAGGCTCAGGGCCGGAGCCTGGATCAGGCCCGGTTCAGGGCGCGCCCGCCTCGCCGGCCGCGGCGTCGTCGTCCTCGGGTCTGTCCGCCAGCGCCTGGCGCCAGATCCATGTCGAGTAGCCGACCACGGCACACGCGATCACGAGGAACACGAGCAGCAGCGCGAAGCGCGGGTCCGCGAACGAGATCGCACCACTCCGGTCCACCGTGTTCACGGAGAACTGGAAGGGGTACAGGTACGTCGGCAGCAGCCCCTGGTAGGCGTTGACCATCGCGGCCGGCAGCGGGAGCGCCGAGATGTTCGGGTAGAGGATCGCGAGCCACAGCGCGGCGGCAGCGACCAGCCCGGCGACGAATCGTCGACCGTCCCGTGCGGTGAGGACCTGGAGCGCGACCAGGCCGAGCGGGATCGCGGCCAACAGCGCGATCAGCTCCGGGATGAGGCCCGGGACGGAGAACAGCGGGTCGGTCGACGGCAGGAGCCGGCTGACGCCCAGGGCCACGATGCCGACAACGGCCGTCACGGCCAGCGGCAGGAGGTCGCGCGGCTCCAGCGGCCGCCCGTCCGACCTGGGCCGGCCCAGCGCCGCGAGGAGCCGCACCAGCACGATCACGGTCACCAGACCCACGATGGCCAGCGCGGCGGCGGCCGGCGTCACGACCAGGTTCCCCGGGTTGCCGTTGCAGGCCTGTGAGCCCTTGTTGACCGCCTCCACGTCCGCCAGGACGCACAGCGGGAGCCGCAGCACCCAGAGGATCACCGGGCCCATGAGGGCAACCGCTGCCGCCACCCTCGCGAACTGCCAGGTGCGGCGCGACGCTCCGTGCCAGACCTCTGCAGCGAAGTAGCCGAGGGCCAGCACCACGAACGGAAGGCTCGTGTAGTAGTGGTACTGGAAGGCGGCGCGGTCGATGCGCGCCCACGAGATCCACTGGGCCAGGAACGCGATCAGGATCAGCGCCAGCGCGAGGCTCCGTCGCTTGAACGCCTGGTAGGCGACGAAGGCCATCGCGGGGATGCCCATCCACCAGATCACCATGTTGCCGGCGTCGTAGATGGCGGCCGCCGTGTCGTTCGCGAAGCTGCCCTGGTAGAACCAGACCGGCTTGAGGTTCAGCGGCCAGGCCCACCACGGCGAGCTGGCAGCGTGCGCCGCGGTCAGGTTGTTGTGGTAGCGGTACATGTCCCCGGTGAGGGCGAGCAGCGTCTGCCCATCGTGTCCGGGCGGCCACCCGGGGATGAGCTGGTGGTTCTCGATGAACGCCCAGGGCAGGTACGAGATCACGTAGACGACCAGCGGGATCACCAGGAGCGACACCAGCATCCAGGCGACCGGCATGCCCAGGCCGGCCCCGAGTCGGAGCCAGCCCTCGGCCGGCGGCGACGCCGGCGGGATGCGGGATCCCGGGTCGTCCGGGCCGGGCGCCGGGGCCATGGGGCCGAAGCCGGCGCGACCCGCGGCGTTGAACGCGAGGTATGCGGCCAGGCCGGCGACGATCAGCACGAACCCGAGCGACAGCGGTGTGACCAGGAGGGGCCCGAGCGCCACCCCGGCGTCCCCCTTGCCCAGGGCGATGGCCGTGAGCGCGAGCAGGATGCCCAGGGCCGGCGGACCGACGACCGCGATGCGCACCTCGTCATCGGACCAGGCGATCGGGTGGTACACCGTGACCACGACCGCGGCCATCGTGAGGGCGATCATGATCATCGTGAACACGAGGTTGCCCGACGCGGCGGTGTCGGCCGGGACGGCGAGCGCCATCCACCCCAGGACGGCCGTGAGGGCGATCAGGCCCATGATCAGCAGCACGCGGCCGAGCGCCGAGCGGGCGAGCACCAGGATCCCCAGCGCCCCGATGGCGTAGGCGGCGACCCACTTGGATGCCAGGGCGAGACCGAGGAGCACGCCGATGGCGGGCATCAGGAGCCAGAACGCCCTCCACGACCGACGCTCGATCCACAGCCATGCGAAGAGGAGATAGGCCGCGACGATGAAGAAGCCCGTGTAGACGTCGTTCATCGCGATGCGGCTCTGGACGAAGAACATCCCGTCCAACAGCACGAACAGCCCGACCAGCACCGCCACCGTTCGGCGCCGGAACAGGATCCGGCCCAGCAGGAACAGCACCGCCGCGGTCAGGGCGCCGAAGATCACGCCCGGCAGCCGCCACGCGAACTGGTAGCTGCCGACGTCGAGCGAGGCCGCCTTCCCGCTCGAGTCGAAGGCCAGGATCGCCCCGTGGCTGGTGGCGGGGTAGTCGCCGTTGTGGTCGAGGACCCAGGCCGACGGCAGGAACGGGAGCCGATGGTCGGCGAAGACGGCCCGGCCGTGCGGTTCCACGACATAGACGGTGGTACCGGTCCCGTCCGGCGTGGCACCGAGCACCTCGACCAGCTCCGAGGTGCCGTCGTAGATGATCCGCGTGCCGGCGCCGGGCAGCGGGAAGGTGCCGGTGACGCTGGGGCCGTCCTTGGCCTGATCGCCCGACGCGGCGATCACGGCAACCCTGGGCTCCCCGGTGGCGGCGTCGGTCGTGGTGACGTAGAGCTGCGTGCCCTCCTCCACCCCCGAGACGAGAGCCGCCGATTCGGCACCACCGTCGAGGGCAACGGATCCCGCGAGCGTCCCGCTCTCCGTCACGAGGTCAACACCCGCGGCCCCGGTGACGGCCAGCAGCGGCGTCTTGTCGATCCGGATCCCGGGCAGGCGGCCATCGTCGATGGCGGCCTGCAGCTTCGTCCGGAGGTCGCTGGTGAGCGCGATGTCCAGGATCACGCTGCCCGCGTCGGTCTGCGAGAGGGCGGCGAGGTAGCGGGCGGCGTCCCCGCCGGCGATGGTCGCCAGCTCGCTGGCGACGGCCGCGGGGTCCGTCACGTCGGCCGGCGCCGCGAGCACGGCGTCGCCATCACCCATGGAGGCCATGTCCGTGGCACCGGCCACGACCAGCGTGCCGACGGCCGCGCCCGTCGCGGGATCGACCGCCGCCACCCGGTCGCCAGGCAGGAACGCCCCCAGCCGCTGGCCGTCGCCGAACGGGACGAGGCGCGAGATCGCACCGTCGAGGGTGCCCACCGGATCCAGCGTCGGCGGGGGGAGCGACGCATCGACGTGGCCCATCTGGTCGACCGCCGTGGCATCCACGGCGAGCAGCTCGCCGGCGTCGGTCCCGACGAAGACCTGGAGGCCCGACGCATCGAAGGCGACGGCCGACGCTCCGGGCACGGACCAGCGCGCGACGAGCTTGCGGGTGGTCAGGTCGAAGGCGACGAGCTCGCTCCCGGTGGCGACCCACACGCGGTTCCCAGCCCGGTCGGTGGTCCCACCCGGATCCTCGCGGCGCGGCTCGACGGCGGCGTCCCGCACCGGCACCCCGAGGTCGCTCGCGGCGGCGACATCGTGGCCCGCTAAGGCGACGATGCCGCCCGCGATGAGGTACTTCGCGAGGTGCGGGTGGGTCCACTCGTAGATGTTGTGGGAGATCCCGTAGCGCCAGTCCTGGAGGAACTCCGTTGCGGTGCGGGCGTGGTAGACCTCGTCGAAGTGCATGCGGGCCGGCTCTTCCAGGCGGTACATCCGCAGGCAGAGCGACGCCACCACCAGCACGACGAGGATCCACAGGTCCATGCGGTCCAGGTGACCGCCTCCCTCGCGGGTGAGCTCCCGGGACCGGTCGGGGCGGATCGGCGTCTCGCGCATCCGGGCCCGCACCCAGCGGATGGGCCCGAGCTCGCCCAGCGTCGGCCGGTCGTACCAGGCGGGAACACGGCGCGCGGCCGGCGGGGACGGATCGGCGGCGGCCGAAACGACCAACGGAACCCCCATGCCGGCTGGGGACGGCGCGCCCGCGGCCGAACGGACGGCGACCGCCCCGGTGGCCACGCTCAATCGGTCGGCCGGGCCCGCCGCTTCGTCCGCCTCCCGCACGGGCTCCTCCCTCACGGGTTCCTCCCGCCCGGCCATAAGCTCCAGGGCCAGGGAGCCCCGCGCGCGGGGCCGCAGCTGCACGAATCCCCAGGCGAACGCGGCCGTGTGCAGGATGGCGACCAGCGCCACGCCGGAGAAGGACCGGATCGTTGGCCCGATCCCCAGCCAGTCCGAGATGCTCGGGTTGTCCGGGTAGATCGTGGTGAGCACGACGTACATGTTGAGGAACGTCGCGACGCTGGCCACCACGTACACGATGCGCCAGCGCCACGAGAACGCCACCAGGATCGCGGCCAGCCCGAACAGCGGGAACAGGTAGCGCTCGTGGACGCGCGTGGGCACGACGAAGAACGCCAGCGCCAGGACGCTGACCCCGACCAGGATCGTCAGCCGGTCCGGGCGGCGGGCCACGGCCAGCGACGCGATCGCGGCCGTGGTGAGCAGGAGCACCGCCCCGACAAGCGCCGCCGGGATCGGCCCGAAGGCAGCCCAGCTGGCGGCATCCTTGACGGGCGCGTCGAAGATCCAGCCGCCCGCGGTCGCCATGCTCGCGCCGTCCACCGGGAACAGCGCCCAGAGGTTGTACGCGTTGACGGACACGTACGAGTACTGCGCCGCGGTGCTGAACACGAGGCGCAGGAGCGACGAGTCCAGGAACGGTGCGGTGGTGGAGAACGAGATCACCGAGAGCCCGAACGGGGCGGCGAGCGCCACGGCGGTCAGGAACCCGGCAACGCCCGTGGTGAGAATCCGGAGCGGACCTGCCGCCCGACGCTCCCACCCGATTCCGGAAGGGGCGGGTGCGTCCTCGTCGCCCCAACCGCCGGCCGGCCAGAGGGCACGGCGGATCGTCACCACGGCGACGATCGGGACGAGGATCGCCAGCTGCGGCTTGATGAGCGCCGCGACCACGGCGAGGATCGCCGAGCGCTCGCTCCGGCCGCGCCACAGCTCCCGGACGGCCAGCAGCAGGAACACCGTCCCGAAGCTATCCACCTGGCCCCAGATCACGGAGTCGAACCAGGTGATCGGGTTGAAGATGACGACGGCAGCCGCGATGGTCGCACGCCGCTCGGTTACACCCAGGTCGCGGGCCATCAGGTACACGACGTACCCGAGCGCGACATCGGTCAGGATCGCCGGCAGCTTGATCAGGTCGCCGATGCCGCCGATGATCCCGCCGATGATCCCGACCGGCCAGAGCGCATAGAGGTAGCCGGGCGTGTAGTCGGCATACGACGCGTTGGCGTAGAAGCCCCACGGGCCGTGGGTGGCCAGCGTCTCGGCCCAGTAGCGGAACAGCCCCAGGTCGTTCGAGAATCCGGAACCGCGGAGCGGTTCGAACGCGTATGCCATGATCAGCCGGAAGATCAGCCCGATCAGCATGATCGCGGCGATCTGCGGGCCGATGCCTCGCCGGGGGGCCACGTCCGTCGTCGTCTCCCGGTCGGGCATACCCGAACCCAGAGCGGTCACGGGGAGCCTCCTACGCAGCGTGAAGGTGGACCGGAGTATAGCCGAGGGCCATGTGGCGGCCCCCCTCCCCGCACCCGGGATCGGGCGCACCGCGGCGGTTCTCGTCGGGGTGCTGCTCGCGGTTGGCACGTTCCTCGTGTACTGGTGGTCCAACCCCGTCCACTGGAACATGTACAACCACTTCGTGTGGCAGGCCGATGCCTTCCTGCACGGCCGCGCCTGGTTCCCGTACCCCGTTCCGGCGGGCGCGGACCTGCCCCGGAACGACTACCTCCAGGACGTGTATCCGCTCCAGGACGCGGCGGGCAACCCCTACGGCCGGGCGCTCCTCCCGTTCCCGCCGCTGCCGGCCCTGGTCCTGGTGCCGTTCGTCGCGCTGTTCGGCCTGGCCACGGACCAGGAGGCGGTGGCGATCCTGCTCGCGGCGCTGGGCGTGGCGCTCGCCTGGTGGATGCTCGGCGCCCTGCAGCTGCGGTCCTCGGTCCGCGTGGCCGGGACGATCATCTTCGCCACCGGCACGGTGTGGTGGTGGGCGGCCGCCGACGGCAGCACCTGGTACCTGGCCCACCTGGTCGCGGTGGACCTCGCGCTGGTCGCCGTGGGGGTCGCGCTCCGTCACGATCCAACCGCCGTCACCGAGAGCCCATGGCAGGAGGACGACCATCACGAGGCAGCGGGTCGCGGGGGCTCGCGCCTCGACCGGGTTCGTGGCTCCGCGTGGCCGCTGGACCGCTCGCAGGTCCTGGCCGGGTTCCTGCTCGGCCTCGCCGTCACGGCGCGGCTGCCGATGATCTTCGCGGCGCCGTTCTTCATCTTCACCGGCGGCGGCGGCTCGCGGCTGCGGCGCGCGCTGTCGGCGGCCGCGGGCGGGTTCCTGCCCGTTGCGGCACTGCTCCTCTACACGTACGCCACGACCGGCTCGTTCATGCACCCGGGCTACGACTACCAGTACCAGCTGGAGGTCAACGGCTACCCCACGCTCGGCTACCACCGCGATTGGTCCGTGGAGGACCCGCGCTACATCCCGCAGAACGTCGGGATCATGTTCGGATCGCTCCCCGTGATCGCCCCCGAGGTCAAGCCCGACACGCTCCGCTTCGGCGACCCCGTCCTGTTGTGCACGGCGCCCGGCGCGACCCGCAGCCTGTTCGACCCCGACTGCCCGCTCGTGATCCCGGTCGACATCGGGACCAGCATCCTGCTCAGCGCCCCGGGCCTGCTGCTGGCCCTGTTCGCGTTCCGGCGGCACGGGCTCGCCCGGCTCTCGATCGGCACGGCGGCGGCCGTCGTCATCGTCGCCACCTTCAACCTTGCGCACTTCAGCCAGGGCTGGGTGCAGTGGGGCTACCGCTTCTCGCTGGACTTCATCCCGTTCCTCCTGCCCATCGTGGCCCTGGGCGCGGCCCGCGACGACGGGCGGCTGCGCGTGCTGGCGGCCGTCCTGATCGTCGCGGGGACCGCGATCAACCTGTGGGGCGTCACCTGGGGCCAGCTGCTTGGCTGGTAGGCGGGCGGGGCCGGCGTGGACGGCCCGATGAGCCGGACGGGCTGCAGGGACGGGTGCCGGTGGACGAGAATCCGGATGGGGTCGACGATGGGATCGACACGCACCTCGGCCGCGCGACGCATCCTTGTCATCACGGCACACGAGTCGGATGTCAACTTTCTCGCACAGCACTACGCGATCGAACCCGTCGGTCGCCCGGACAACCCCTACCGTGTGACGGGCAGCCTGGAGACCCAGCCGTGACCATCGACGACGACGCCGCAGCTGGAGCCGGGGCTCCCGCCCGGGTCCCCCGCCTTTCGTACTTCTTCCCGGCCCACAACGAGGAGGCCAACCTCGAGAGCCTGGTCGAGGAGGCGCTGGCGGCCCTGCCGTCGATCGCCGAGACCTTCGAGATCATCGCCGTCAACGATGGCTCGAAGGATCGCACCCGGGAGATCGCGGATCGCCTCGCCGCCGCCTACCCGGGCGTCGTCCGGGTCGTCCATCACGAGGTCAACCGCGGGTATGGCGGCGCCCTCCGCTCGGGCTTCGAGGCCTCTCGCTACGAGCTCCTGGCGTTTACCGACGGCGACCGGCAGTTCAGGGTGGCGGACCTGGCGCGGCTCACCGAGCGCCTGGCGCAGGGAGATCGCCCCGCCGTCGTAGTCGGCTACCGGATCAAGCGCGCCGATCCCGTCATCCGCATCGTCTACGCGCGGTCCTACAAGCTGGCGAACCGCATCTTCTTCGGCCTCCGCGTCCGGGACGTGGACTGCGCCTGCAAGCTGTTCCGCCGGGAGGCCCTGGACGGAATCCGCGTGGAGTCCGCCGGCGCGTTCTTCTCCGCGGAGCTGCTGATCAAGATCCTCAAGGCCGATCGCTCGATCGTCGAGGTCGGCGTGCCGCACTACGCGCGCACGGCGGGCTCCCCGACCGGCGCCAGGCCGTCGGTCATCTGGCGGGCGGTGAAGGACTTCTGGGGCCTGCGGTTGCGCCTCTGGGCGAAGCGGGGCCTGGCGATGAAGCGGGGCCGGCCGATCCTGGGCGGATAGCCCGCCGCGGCCGCGACCCAGCAGGGGATCGCGGCTCAGTGCTGCGAGCCGCCGCGAGCGTCGGCGTCCGGGTCGAGCGAGTTCACGAACTTGCGGAAGATGTCGAGGCGGGCTGTGTCGATCGGCTCGCCGGTCGTCTCGGGTGAACCGGGTGTCCCGCGCGTGCGGCGGGAGGTCGCCCCTGCCGACACCTCGTCCCCCTCCTCCTCGTCGTCCGGCTCCGGAAGCGCGGCGGCGCGGTCAAGGACGTCGCCGGCGGCGTAGATCGGCGCCTCCAGGCGGATCGCCAGCGCGACGGCATCGGACGGGCGGGCGTCCACCTCGTAGCGCGCATCCGCCGTCAGCAGGACCAGCCGAGCGTGGAACGTCTCCTCGGCGAGCCTGGAGATCAGCACCCGGTCCAGCCGCACCGAGGTGTCGCGCAGCACCGCGGCGAACAGGTCGTGCGTCAGCGGCCGCTCCGGCTCAACGCCCTGCAGGTGCGCCGCGATGGCGCTGGCTTCCCATGGCCCGATCCAGATGGGCAGGATCCGCCCGAGCCCGATCTCCTTGAGCAGCAGCACGTGGCGGCCCGTCGGCATGTGCACGCGCACGCTATCGACGACCATGGCGATGTCGTTCACGGGGTCCTCGGCCATGCCCGGATTATCCCACGCGTGGCGCGCGGAGCCGGTACGGCAGCGCCAGCAGCGCCCCGGCCACGAAACCGCCGATGTGGGCGAAGACCGCGACGCCCCCGTCAACGACCGTCGTGGGACCCAGCGACCCGATCCCGTCCGCGACCTGGAGCAGGAACCAGAACCCGAGCACGATGAGGGCCGGGACGGCGATCAGCTGGTAGAAGAAGCCCAGGAACACCAGCGACTGGATGCGGGCTCGGGGGAACAGCACGAGGTAGGCGCCGAGCACCGCGGCGATCGCGCCGGAGGCGCCGATCATCGGGGCATCGGACGTGGGGTCCGACAGGATCTGCGCGGCATCCGCCACGACGCCCCCGACGAGGAACACGATCAGGAACCGGGCCCGGCCAACGCGGTCCTCCACGTTGGCGCCGAAGATCCACAGGAACAGCATGTTCCCCAGCAGATGCAGCCAGCCGGCATGGAGGAACATGCTCGTGAAGACGTCCAGCACCGGTTCGGACAGCAGGTTCCCGCTGCTGATCGCGGCCCCGACCCCCGCCGGCATGAGGCCGCGGGTCTCGAACAGCTCGTTGAGCGCCGGCTCGCCGCCCTGGGCCAGGACCACCAGCTCGTACCCGAAGGTGGCGATGCACAGCGCGATGAGCGCCAGCGTGACGACCGGCGTGCGGCGGGTCGGGTTGGCGTCGCGGAGCGGGATCACCGGCTGGGCATCACGGGCGGACGCCCCGGGTCACGGCTTCTTGGTCGGGTTCGGCGTCGGGGTCGGCTTGGGGGCTTTCGTGGGGGCGGCCGACGCCCGGGTGCTGGCCGCGGGAGAGGGCGAGGCGCCGGATCCGTCCCCGGCCGCGGCCAGGGTCACCGTGTGGAGGCCCGTGGCAGAGATCCACCACAGGGTGGGCGGCACCGTCTCGTCGGGGGACACCATCACGGTCATGCCCGTGAGGCCGGCCCAGGCATCATTGCCGCCGGCCAGCTGGTACTGCGCCACGTAGGCCCCGTCGGCCTTGTTGAACGCGACCAGCCGGTGGTTCTCCGCGTCGAAGGCGTAGAGGATCCCCTGCCGGCGGCTGGACGACCCGTCGGACCGGTCGGGCGACGAGAGCAGCGTGTACCTGGACGTCGGCCGGAGCTGCGTGTCGGGGGGCGGTTTCACCTGCCAGCCCGCAGCCGGGATCACGCGCGCGACGGCTCCGTTCTCCGCAACGTAGATATCGCCGTCGATCAGGAGGTTCGTGATCCCGCCCACCGGGCGGTCCGTGGGCAGCCGCGGCAGTGGGGGCCCCGAGTAGCCGGAGCCGTCGCTGCGCGGCGACATGACCATGATGTTCTGCTCCGACGGGTCAACGATGTAGAGCTTGTAGAGCGCCGCATCGAAGTTGGCGACGAACGTGGAGAAGTCGAGGATGTCATTGCCCCAGGACGCGGATCCCTCGACGTTGATCTTGCCCAGGGTTCCCTTCCCCTTGGCGTTCGCGGGCCGCCAGCGCCAGAGCACGTTCTTCGAGTCCAGGACCAGGACGTCGGGGCCGCCGGTCGTGATGAACGTCGGGTCGGCGACCTTCGTCGCGGATGCCTTCTGGCCGGACTTCATGACCGCGGTGGCCGTCTTCTTGGCGAGGTCGATGCGCCAGACCGTCTTGCCGGCGGCGTCAAGCACGTAGGGCGCCCCATCCGACCCGCGGACGAGTCCTGTCAGCGAGACGGGAGCCTGCCCGGCCGGGAACGTGAACAGGTCGGTGGAGGCAACCTTGACCACGCCGTACAGGCGATCGAGGCCGTCGAGCGCAGTCTGCCGCAATGGGACGATCTGGGCGAGCGGATAGCCGGCCTTCTCGGCCTTGTCGAGCTCGGCGTACGCGGTGGAGAGCAGCTCGAGCGCGCGCTTGGGATCGTTGGCAATGAGGTCGATCCCCGGGCCGCTCACGGCGGCCAGGGCCTTCTGGGCCGCCTCGAACGCCTGCTGGCCCGCCTTGAAGGACCGGATCGTCTCGGTGGAGGTGCGCTGGCCACCGACGGCGTAGACGCCGAGGGCAAGGGCACCGCCCACGGTCACGAACGCCAGGAGGGCCACGGCGGCCCGGCGCTGGGTCTCCATCCGTGACGAGGCGGTGCTGACACGGGTAGCGCCCCGCCGCCGGTGCGGGAGGTGGTCCTGGATCCACCAGACGAACCGCTGGAAGCCATTGCCGGCGGCGTCGCGGGCCCGCGTGGCGGACGCGCCGATCGCGGCGGCGCCGGCGGTCACGGAGTCGGCGAGCGGGATGGGGGATCGGTCGGGCGCACCGGCCAGGGGCTCGTCGGGTCGCACGGGGACCAGCGTCCGCGCCTTCTGCGTGGCCCCGACCTCGGTGGCCTCGAAGGCGAACGCGCCGTCGCTGCCGTGGCCATCCGCGGCGACGAACCGGGCGTGGAGGTGCTCGATCGCCGACTGCGGGTGAAGGGTGACAAGGGCGTCCTTGAGGGTGTCCGTCCCGACCCGGGCGACCACGTTGGCCGAGACGAGACAGAGCGAGTCGCCAACGGACAGCTCGCCACGCCAGACCTCGGGCTCCAGCTCGGCGGCCGGCATGCCGCGCTCCCCGTTCGGGTCGGGGAGGGTGGACAGCCTCGCCTGGCGGATGAGGTACGCCTCGGCGGGGCCCACGGTGGCGACGTAGAGCTCGCGGCCGCGGACCACGGCCACCGCCACGCCGATCGGGCCCGCACCGTCCTCCTGGTGGCCGAGCGCATAGCGGTCCCGCTGGTGCGCGAGGCGCTTGTTCGCGATGCCGAGAACCTTGGTCAGGCACTGCCGGATTCCGGCCGACTCGTCGTAGTAGTACTCGTTGCGGATCGTGTCGGCGACGACGCGGGTCGCCTCCCGCGCACGCGGCCCCGTGATCCGGGATGTCACGAGCAGGTACAGGTTGCCCTTGGTGCGCCCCACGGACCCGACGGACGGCTCCACCACGACAACCGTGTCGGGCGAATCGGGAAGCCGATCCTGCTCCGTGACGGCGCCGAGCTTCAGCTGGAGACGGGCGGCCAAAAGGTGAGCCTCATGGGTACAGCGACGACCGCCGCGGTCGTCGGGTGACGCGGCGGTCTCTCCCCCGCGGCAGGACCCGGATTATACGCGCGGACCTCCGCGGTTCCGGGTATCCGCGTCGGCGCCCTGGATGCGGAGATAGCGGACCCGGGCACCGCCCGGTGCCGCCGCGAACGCTTCCAGCAGCTCGAGGGCCCGCATCCGCAGCTCCGCTGCCACGATCGGCTCCTCTGCGGCGACCACCAGGGCATCCGGCTCAAGGCGCACCAGGTGGCAGGCACCCACGGCCGGCGGCACGAGCTCCGCGACGAGCGCATCCCACGTGGTGATCGCTCGGGCGAGCCGGAGCTCCTTCTCCAGGCCGAGCCGCCGGGCGGCCTCGGGCAGCAGATCACCGATCCGGTCCGGCCGACGGCGGCGGCGTGCCGATTCAGGGTCGTCGCTCACCGGTCCGGTCTCAGCCGCCGCGCTCGAGGTGGGCCGTTCCGTCGGCCGATGCGGTGACCGCCCAGGCGGTCCCAACCGATCGGAGGGCGGGGTCGAGGTCGTCGAGCGTGGTGGTGGTGACGAAGACCTGCGGCAGTTCCGCGATCCGGCGAACCAGGTGTGAGCGGCGCTCAGGGTCCAGCTCCGAGAAGACGTCGTCGAGCAGGAGGAGCGGCGGGCGCCCGTCGAGCGCCGTCAACAGGTCCATCTCCGCGAGCTTGAACGCGAGGATCGCCGTACGCTGCTGGCCGCGTGATGCGAACGACGCCAGCGCGCGGCCGTCCAGCTCGAACACCACGTCGTCGCGGTGCGGCCCGATCAGCGTGGAGCCGTTCCAGACCTCCTTCTCGGCCGTCTCCGCGAGTCGCCGCGCCAGGGCGTCCCGGATGGTCTCGCCCGGCTGCTGGGGCGCGTTCGTCGCGTAGGCCAGCGCAAGCCGCCCGCCCGCCGCCTCGTCCGGGGCGATCTCCGCGTGGGCCGCGGCCAGGGGACCCGAGACGGCGTCGAGCAGACGTGCGCGCTCCTCCCGGACCGCCGTCCCCGCCTCGAGCAGCGTGCCGTCCCAGAACCGGAGCTCTGCCCGGGTCGCCTGCTCCTCGCGGATCCGGCGCAGCAGGCCGTTGCGCTGCTGGAGGGCCCGGCCGTAGGCGGCAAGATGCCGGACGTACGCGGGCGATCGCTCGCCGGCCAGCCGGTCCAGCGCCTCGCGCCGCAGCGAGGGGGAGCCCGCAACCAGGAGCATGTCCTCCGGCGCGAACATCACGGTCCGCAGCACGCCCGCGAGCGAGGCGGCCCGTCGTGCCACGCCGTTCACCCGGATCCGCTTGCGCGCCCCGCCGCCGGCCGTCCGGACGAGAGCGACCTCGACCGCGTCGCGGGCCTCGGGCTCGGTGTCCGGCCGCCCCACGCGGGCTTCGACCCGGGCCAGCTCCTGGCCCCAGCGGACCAGCTCACCTTCGGTCGACGTGCGGTGGGATCGGCCCCAGGCGAGGAGGACGATCGCCTCGAGCAGGCTCGTCTTGCCGGCCGCGTTGGGTCCCCAGACGAGCTGGGGCCCAGGGTCGAAGGCGGCATCGAGTTCCGCGTAGCCGCGGAGGTCGCGGATCGACAGCACCCGCAGGACCGGGGTGGTGTGCCTCGCCGCTGGGGCGTCGAGCCGGGCGTCCGTCGCGGCGTCCGTCAGGAGGTGGTCCGGACGGGCATCACGACATGAACGTACGCGTCGTCGCCCACCGGCCGGAAGACGCCCGGGGAGAGCGGCCCGTTGAGCTCGAGCGAGAACCGGTCCGCGTCCACGTTCGACAGGACGTCGTTCAGGTAGCGGGCATTGAACGCGATCGTCGTCGGGTCACCCTCGACGGTCGCCTCGACGTCACCCGTGTAGTCACCGACCTCGGCGGTGGCGGTGACGATGATGCCGGACCCCTCGCCGCCCACCTGGAGCTTGACGATGTTGGCCGACGAGCTGGCGATCAGCGCGGCCGGACGAACGGCTCGCAGCAGCTCCTCGCGGTCCATCTCGGCCCGGGAGGCGTGGCTCGCCGGCAGCACCTGCTGGTAGTTCGGGAACTGGCCGTCGATGAGACGGGAGACGAGGTCGATCCCGTCGAGGTGGAACAGCACCTGGTTGCGGGAAGTGGCGAGCACCAGCTCCACGGGATCGTCCGTGTCGGAGAGGATCCGGCTGAGCTCGTTGAGCGCCCGGGCAGGGATGACCACCGAGGTCGCCTCCACCGGGTCCAGGATGTCGATGGTGCGGACCGCGATCCGGTAGTTGTCGGCGGCGGCCAGGGTCAGCCGGCTGCCCTCGAACTTCGCCAGCACGCCGGTCAGGATCGGCCGGGCCTCATCGCTGGCCGCGGCGAAGGCCGTCTCCGCCAATGCCTTCCTGAGGACCCTCTGGGAGATGCGTGTCGTCGGGCGCTCACCTGCGGTCTGGATCGTCGGGAACTCGTCCGCGTCGATGCCCTTGACGTGGGTCGCGAAACGCCCGCAGCGCAGATGGAGCGTGTCCAGACCCTGGAGCTCGAGGTCGACCTTCTCGGAGCCCGGGAGCGAGCTCACGAGGTCGGTGAGCAGGCGTGCCGGGACCGTGGTGGCCCCGTCGGTCTCGATCTTGCCCGGGACCCAGTACGTGATGCCGATCTCGAGGTTCGTCGCGGTCAGCTTGAGGCCCGCGTCCTCGGTCCGGAGGAGGACGTTCGCGAGCACGGGCAGCGTGCTTCGGCTGGAGACGGCCCTGGAAACCACGGAGAGGCCGCGAGCCAGGTTCTCCTGCATGACCGAGAGTTTCACGTCGGGTTGTCTCCAGCAGCGCTTGTGGGCAGGCGATTGGCGGGCAGCGGGTCGTGGGTGGTCCCGGTGCCTGACGACCGGCAGTCTCGCCCCGCGTGGGGGTCTGTAGGGGTGAAATGATCGTCCTATCTTCTCATTCCGTCATCACCATCATCATGCCGTGGATTTGGGGGATAGGCACGCTCGTTCGTGCGGGGCCCCGGTGTTCACCGGAAGCCCGGCCCTGTGGACCGGTGGGGGCGAACCCGGGGACGGACCGGGGACGGGATCGTGGACGAGCGACCCGACGTGGCGGAGTTGTCCCCACCGGGGTCTCCAGCCGGCATGGTTGTCCCCGACGGAGCCCCCCGGATGGCAGGTTCCTGTCACCCGGATCCGGCACTTGTCCACCGGCTGTCCCCTGGCTCGACTCGGTCGCGACCCGGTTGGACAGCCGCCGCGTCACCCCGGCGTCGTCCCGGTGCAGCCTCCCGGCGCTGCCAGCAAGCCCCGGTGGCTGGCAGGAACGGCCCGAGCCGCGAGACCCCAGGAGCGGCCCGCACCAAGACCCCACGAACGGCCCGAGCCGCGCGACGAGGCCGCGCGATCACTCGGAGTAGATCAGCTCCCGGACCGCCGCGACCTCGCGGCGCATCTCGTCGTTGACCTGCATCTCGCGGTTGATCTTGTCGCAGGCATGGAGGACCGTCGAGTGATCCCGGCCGCCCAGCTCCGCGCCGATGCGCAGGAGAGAGACGTCCGTCTCCTCGCGCATCAGGAACATGGCGATCTGACGCGGGACGACGATGCTCTTCTCGCGCTTCTGGCCGCGGAGCTGCTCCATGGCGACGCCGTAGTAGTCCGAGACCGCCTGGGCGATCCGTTCCGGGGTGACCTGGCGCTTCTTCGGGTTGTAGAGCACGTTCGAGAGCACGGCCTGGGCCAGCTCGATCGAGATGGGCATGGCGCCCATGGAGGCGTAGGCGACGATCCGGTTGAGCGCGCCCTCGAGCTCCCTGATGTTGGACACGATCTTGCGGGCGATGAACTCGATCACGTCCGAGGTGATGGGCGTGCCCTGCTCCTCGGCCTTGGCGCGCAGGATCGCGATCCGCGTCTCCAGGTCCGGGGCGGTGAGGTCGGCGATCAGGCCCCACTCGAAGCGGCTCCGCAGCCGCTCCTCGAGCGTGAGGATGGCCTTGGGCGGACGGTCCGACGACAGGACGATCTGCTTGCCGTCCTCGTGGACGGTGTTGAACGTGTGGAAGAACTCTTCCTGGGTGCGTTCCTTGTCGGCGATGAACTGGATGTCGTCGATGAGGAGCAGGTCGATCCGGCGGTAGCGGGCCCGGAACTCGTCGATGCGGCCCTGTTGGATCGACGTGATGAACTCGTTGGTGAACTTCTCGGACGTGGCGTAGACGACGCGCTTGCGCGGGAACTTCGCGACGACCGCGTTCCCGATCGCGTGCATCAGGTGCGTCTTGCCAAGGCCGACGCCGCCGTACAGGAACAGCGGGTTGTACGCGTGCCCGGGGCGCTCGGCCACGGACAGCGAGGCCGCGTGCGCAAGGCGATTGGCCGACCCGACGATGAAGTTCGAGAACGTGTAGCGGGCGTTGAGGTAGGTCGCCCCGCCGCCGGCACCCTCCGGGGCGCCCACGCGCGTCGGCTCGACCCTGACAGCCTGCGCTGCCGCGGGGGCTGCCTGCAGCTGGCCTTCGCCGGCGGTGCTGACGACAAACTCGACCTGGACGCTGTAGCCGACGACGCGGGCGAGGGTCTGGGAGATCAGCGGGCGGTACCGCGACTCGAGCCAGTCCTTCGCGAAGCCGTTGGGAACCGAGATCCGGAACCGCTGGTCGTCCACCTCGACGAGGTAGGTATCACGAAGCCAGGTCTCGAAGTTGGCGGGCGACAGGGAGACCTGCAGTTCTCCAAGCGCCGCGCGCCAGACCTGCTTCGCGTCCATCTGCGATCGTGACCCTGGGCTTGACGTGGCTTGTGATGGGTAGCGCCGACCGCGGTCCCGAACGAGGGGAATGCTCGCGGAGGTCGCGGGTGCGATTCCCAACAGGCACCGCTCAGCCGACGTCCGGTCCCCGTTGCCGGGTCCCCGATGGCGTCCCGGCGCCTGAGGCTGCCGAACAATACACCGGCTCTCGGGGGGGTCGCAAGGCGATTCCTGCATACCCCCATGGGGTATCGTGCGTGGCCCCGTGCGCCGCGGCCGGACCGGCTGTGGGTCGCCCCGGACGGCGTTCCCGCGACCACCCTCGGCCGGACGCCGCGCCCGGGGTGGAAACCGCTCGCGCGCTCGTGCGCGCGGCCGATCACCAGCCGGTGCCCCGTTTGACACCCCTTCCGATGGCGCCATATCATCCACCGGACGAACACGCGCCGCCGCGCTCCCGAGCGCTCGGCGCGTTTGCGTGCCTCTAGGGGTCGGAGCTTCCGGGTCCCAGGGCCGGACGGAGAGGATCACGGACAGTCCCGATGGGCAAGCCGACATTCCAGCCCAAGAAGCGTCATCGCGCCAAGGAACACGGGTTCCGCGCCCGAATGAAGACTCCGGGCGGCCGACGCGTGCTCGCGACGCGGCGCGCGAAGGGCCGGCAGAAGCTCTCGGCCTGACCGGCGAGCGCAGTCACAACTCGCTGCGGCTCGTCATGCTCTCTCGCCCGGGCGACTTCGCCAGGCTGGCGGAGGGAGGCGTCACGAGGACGCACCCGCTGCTGGTCGGACGGTTCTCCCGGACCGACCTTGACCAGACCCGGTTCGGGTTCGCGACCGGCAAGCGGCTCGGAGGAGCCGTCGTCCGGAACCGCGCCCGGCGCCGGATCCGCGAGGTGCTCAGGGTGATGGCGCCCTCGTTCCAGCCCGGCTGGGACGTCCTCATCATCGCCCGGCCTGCCATCGTCGAGGCCGACCACGACGCGCTGGTCGGAGCATTGCGCCGGGTCCTCCGTTCGGGGGGCGTGCTCGGAGGACAAACGGAGTCGTGAGACGAGCCGGGGTCACGATCGGGGTGGGGCTGATCCGCCTCTACCGGATCGTGTTCGCGTGGCTGCCGTCCGGCTGCAGGTTCGAACCGTCATGCTCGCGCTACACCGAGCAGGCGATCCAGAAATACGGGCTGCTCCGCGGGTCCTGGATGGGCGCGAAGCGCATCGGCCGGTGCCATCCCTGGAACCCGGGCGGCTATGACCCGGTCCGCTAACGGATACGAGAACGATCGCGTGACCCGCCTCCAGAAGCTCCTCGTCCGGCTGGCGCCGATCCTGTTCCTGGTCGTCCTGGCCCTGGTCGTGTCGGCATGCGTGCCGGGTGCCGCCACGCACAGTGGCTCGCCCAATCCCTCCCCCAGCTACTCCCAGGCCCCGCTGACGCCGGCCAGCCCCGGCACCAACCCCATGGACCTCCTGGCCTGGGCCTTCACGCCGATCTTCAAGGTCCTGTTCATCACGCTCGTTCTGCTGGACACGCTGGTGGGCCAAAACATCGCCGTTGCCATCATCCTGCTGACGATCATCATCAAGCTGCTGATGACGCCGCTCACGCGGAAGCAGGTGGTCTCCGCGAAGCGCACGCAGATGCTCCAGCCGGAGATCAAGGAGATCCAGCGCAAGTACAAGGGCGACCGTGTCAAGCAGCAGGCTGCGACCCAGGAGTTCTACAAGCAGCGTGGCATCAACCCGGCCGGCGGCTGCCTGCCCTCCCTGCTCCCGATGCTCCTCCTGATCCCCATGTACTCGGTGATCAGGGATGGCCTCACCAACTACGACATCACGCCGATGCTGCAGGTGTTCGGCCTCAACCTGGCCGTGCCGCTCAACATCGTGTGCGACCCGGCGCCGATCTTCAACGCCACCGGCCAGGTCATGAACCCGTGCCTCAATCCGGTCGTGTTCGGGATCAACTGGAGCTTCCCGGAGCCGATGACCACCGGCATCTACATCCTGGGCTTCGGGATCAGCATCCTCGCCATCATCTCGTCCCTGACCCAGCTGGTGTCCTCGCGCCAGATGCTGCCGCCCCAGGATCCGCGCATGGCGGACGATCCCAATGCGAAGGTCCAGCGGCAGATGGCCTACTTCCTGCCGCTCATCTCCATCCTGTACGGCAACATGCTGCCGGCAGGCCTGTTCCTGTACTGGATCTTCTCCACGGTGACCCAGATCGGGCAGGCATACCTTGTCGTCGGCTTCGGCGGGACGTTCCCGCTGTTCGGCTGGCACCCTTCGTTTGCGCTCAACCACTCGCCGCGGTACGCGGTGAAGCTGCCCGAGCCAAAGCCACTTCCCCCCGGTAAATCCACGAGCGCGGCGGAGCGCTCGAAAGCTGTCGACCGTGACCTTTCCGCCCGATCGACGATCCGGCCCAACCGCTCGCGCGGCGGCCGACGAGGGAGACGACGCTGACATGAGCGAATACCAGGAATTCACTGGCAAGTCGGTCGAAGAGGCGATCAAGGCCGCCTGCGACCAGTTCGCGGTCGGGCTTGGTGACCTCGACTTCGAGATCCTCACGCCCGGCAGCCGCGGCGTCCTGGGCATGGGCGCTGAGCCCGCCCGGATCGTGGCGGCGCCCCGGAGCGCTCTCGGCGGCTCTGCGCCCAAGCGCGAGGCTGCCGAATCCAAGCCGCTGCCGACGCCCCGCCCCCACGAGGAACGTGGCTTCGACGATCGCGGACCCCGCCGGGATGATCGCGGACCCCGCCGTGACGACCGCCCTGCCGGCGACCGCCCGCCCCACCGTGACGACCGCCCCGCCGGTGGCCAGCCGACGGACGACCGCCCTCCGCGCCGTGACGACCGCCCCGCCGGCGACCGCCCCCCGCGCCGCGATGATCGCGGACCCCGCCGTGACGATCGCACGGAGCGTCCGGCCCGCGGCGGCTCGGAGCTCACTCCGGCCGAGGTCGCCCAGGTGGCGACGGCGCGCGGTTCGCTCGCGATGGAGCGCGCCGAGCTGGAGGCCGCGGAGGCGACGCCCGAGGCGCTCGCCGCGGGCCGCGAGATCCTCGAGACCCTCATGGGCCACCTCGGCTTCGAGGGAGTCACCGTCGAGATCCGCGAGGGCGAGACCAGCCGCCTCAACGTGGTGGGCGAGGGCGCCGACCGTGAGGCCCTGGGTTCCCTGATCGGTCGCAAGGGCGAGCGCCTGTCCGCGCTGCAGCACCTCGTGAACCTGATGCTCTCGCGCCGCACGGGCCAGTGGACCCGCGTCCTCGTGGACGTCGAGGATTACCGCGGTCGCCGCGAGCGCCAGCTCGCGGACCTCGCGACCCGCGCCGCCCAGCGCGTCGTCGAGACCGGCAAGATGCTCCAGCTGGAGCCGATGCCCGCCCTTGAGCGCCGCTGGATCCATCTTTCCCTGCGCGACAACGCGGACGTCTTCACCCAGTCGATCGGCGAGGAGCCGAACCGGCGGGTCGTGGTTCTGCCGCGAAACCCCTAGCCGCTCCCGATCGTCACAGGGGGGGTCGCAATCTTCCCGGATGACACGCTTGCGCGGAGGCGGCAAGATATGCGTCGGCGTCGTGCACCCGTCCCGGTGACGAGCAACGAGATTCGAGAACAACGATGAGCTTCGAAACCGCACCGTCCACCCCCGGTCGACGAGGGTCCTCGCTGGGCCTCCGATTCGCGATCGCCTTCCTCCTCGGCGTCGTCCTCGTCGTCGGCGCGGGAGGGGGGGCCCTGTTCGCCTATGGCCAGCAGTACAGTGGCCGGGTGCTGCCGGGCGTCCGGGTCGGGACCACGGACCTCTCGGGTCTCACCCCGGAAGCCGCCGGCAGGGCGCTTTCCGACGCCTACGCGCCGCTGGGCTCCGGGCAGTTGCTCCTCGCGGGCCCGGACGGCGAGCTCACCGTCGGTTACGGGGAGCTCGGCCGCGCCCCGGACGTCAAGATGATGCTGGGCGAGGCGCTCGCCGCGGGACGCCAGGGCGAGCCGGTGGCGGACCTGATCGGTGCCCCGCAGACCGCCATCCGCGGGGTGATCCTCGGCGCCGCCGTCACCTACGATCCGGCGCGCCTCACGGCGGCCGTTGACGCGGTCGCCAAGACCATCGACCGCGCGCCGGTGAATGCGACCCTCGCCCTGGGGAAGGACGGGACCTACACGACGACACCGTCCGTGGACGGCCGGGTCGTGGACCGCGCCGCCCTGGCCGCCGCGATCGACGCCGCGATCAGCCCGCTTGATGCGCCGTCCGAGATCCGCCTCGACATCCCGTTCACGACCGGCGCCCCGGCCATCACCACCGCCGACGCGGAGGCCGCGACAGCCGCCGCGGACCGGATGGCCAAGGACGTCGTGCTGACGCGCGGCGGCGACACCTGGACGATCCATGGCGCCAGCATCCGCAAGCTCATCTCGTTTGCGGCGACCGCGGACGGCGGCATCGCCCCGGTGGTGGACGAAGCGGGCATCGCCCCGCTCCTCAAGCCGATCGTGAAGGCGGTCAACCAGACCGTCAAGAACGCCGGGTACAAGCTCAGCGGGAGCCACGTCGTCGCGACCGGAACGAGCAGGGAGGGCCGCACGCTGGATGCAGCGGCCACCCAGGCCGTGGTCCTCAACGTGCTGACGGCGCGCCAGGCCGGCACTCCGGACGGCACGATCGAGCCGGTGGTCGCAGTCGTCGCGCCCGCGGTCACCACCGAGCAGGCCAAGGCGTTCGCCGCCAAGATGCGGCCCATCAGCTCGTTCAGCGTCTACTACTGGGTCATCGTCAACAACCACTGGGGCGGGAACATCGAGGCGCCGGCCACGAAGATCAACGGCACCGTCGTGCCGGCAGGCGGAACGTTCGACTTCTGGAAGGTCGTCGGCGACCTGCGCAAGCTCCCGGGCGAGGGCCCGGGCAACGCGATCGAGGGCGGCAAGATCACCGTCACGGGAGCGTTCGGCGGTGGCATCTGCACCACGTCCACCACGCTGTTCAACGCGGCGATCCATGCAGGCATGGTGCCGCTCGCCCGACAGAACCACAACGAATTCATCACCCGGTATCCGCCGGGCCTCGACGCCACCGTGTGGATCGTCGGCACGGCCAAGCAGACGATGAGCTTCAAGAACGATACGGCATACCCGATCCTGATCCAGCGGACCATCACCCACGCCGGCAGCAAGCGGTGGCTGACGTTCAAGATCTGGAGCGTGCCGAACGGCCGAACCACGAAGATCACGAACACGGTCATTCAGAACGGCCCGCGCGCGATCGACACGGTCGTCAAGGATCCGACCAAGCCCGTTGGGTATTCGTACCGCAACAACGCCCCGGCGGACGGCGCCAAGGTGTGGGTCACCGTGTCGATCTACGACCACGGCAAACTCCACTGGACGAAGCGGTACTACTCGAACTACCCAGCGGTCAAGGGCGTCCTCGTGGTGGGGACCAAGACCTGACGCCGGCCTGGTCTCGCCGTCGCATGACGTTCGTGCAGACACAGCTTGGGTACGAGGCCACGACGGACACGGCCCTCCAGTACTTGCGATCCATCGGTAGACCTTCGCCAAAGCGCGTCCGGCGAGCCGTCGTGGCGAAGGCCGTGACCAGCGGCGCAAGCTGACGCGCCGGCGCCGTCCGTTTCCAGGACACTTCTAGTGTCGCGATTCGGAATTGGCTGGGCGTTTGCGGACCGCCTTGGCGAGGATCTCGTCGGCGGTCTTGACCCAGGTGAACGGGCTGGATCCAGCGTTCCAGTTGGCAGTGAACAGCTCGATCTTGGCGATGAGCTCCTTGACCGAACCGACGCTGCCCCGGCGGAGCGCCCCGCGGGTGAGGATCCCGAACCACGTCTCGATCTGGTTCATCCACGAGGCCGAGGTCGGCGTGAAGTGGAAGGTGATCCGCGGGTTCCGCTCGAGCCAGGCTCGGACATCGGGCGTCTTGTGGGTGCTGACATTGTCGAGGACGACATGGAGGTCGCCCGTGGGATAGGCCCGCTCGACATGGCGGAGGAAGGCGAGGAAGTCAGCTCCGGTGTGGCGAACCCGGGCTTCGGTGGTGACCTTGCCGGTGGCCACCTCGAGCGCGGCGAACAGGCTGGTCGTTCCGTTGCGCTTGTAGTCGTGGGTGTGCCGCTCGACCTGCCCCTGGCGCATCGGCAGCATTGGCGCTGTCCGATCGAGCGCCTGGATCTGGGTCTTCTCGTCGAGCGACAGGACGATCGCCCGCTCGGGCGGGGCGAGGTAGAGGCCCACCACGTCGCGGATCTTCGCCTCGAGATCGGGGTCCGTGCTGAACTTGAACGTCTCGGTCCGGTGGGGCTTGAGACCGACGGTCTGCCAGATTCGCCAGACGGTCGTCTCGCTCATCGCCACCCGATCGGCCAGCCGGCGGGCGCTCCAGTGGGTCGTCCCGTCGGACGGTGGCTCGAGGGTCAGGGCGATGACCCGGTCGCGCTCGTCCCGTCCGTACGTCGGTGGGCGGCCGGAGCGGTCCTCATCGGCCAGCCCGGCCAGGCCGGCGCGCTCGTACCGCCCCCGCCACAGCAGGACCGTCATCGGCGCCACCCCGATCTCGGCGGCGATCCGCCGATTGGGGATACCCTCCGCGGCCCGAAGGACGATCCTGGCGCGCTGGACCAGCCGCTGCTCCGTCGTCCCCGCTCGGACGAGCGACTGGAGGATCTCGAGATCGGACTCGTTGACCGGCAATCGGGGCGCTGGGTGATTAGCCATGTCGGGGAGCGTAGCTGTGATCGCCATAAGCGTCTAGCTATTTCCGCAAGGAGACACTAGCGATCCGGACCCGGGCCGGGTCGCCTACGATCGCCCCGTGACGACCAAGCGCCTGCCCGATGCCGTCCTGTTCGACTGGGACGGGACCCTCGTGGACACGATGTCCATGATCTACCGCGCCAACGTGATCGCGCTCCGCTCGTACGGGATCTCCATGAGCCGGGAGTGGTTCCGCGAGCGCTACACGCCAGACTGGCGCCAGTCGTACCGCGAGCTGCGGATCCCGGAGGACGTCTGGGACGAGATGGCTCGGCGGTGGAGCGACGAGATGGTGAAGATGCGGCCGCGCGCCATGCCCTGGGCGAGGACTGCCCTGCGCCGCCTCCGTTCCCACGGCATCCGCGTCGGCCTGGTGACCGCCTCCACCAGGGCCGTGGTCGAACCCAGCATCGCCCGCCTGAACCTGGCCGGCGTGTTCGAGACCGCGTTCTACTCGGATGACGTGGCCCGCTCGAAGCCGCACCCGGAGGCCCTCCTGCGGGCCCTGGACGAGCTGGGGGTCGCCCCGGCGGCCACGACCTACGTGGGGGATACCCCGGTTGACCTCGAGATGACCCGCGCAGCCGGCGCGACGTTCGTCGCGGTCGGGACAACGACGCCCGCGTCGGTCTTCCTGGCCGCCGGCGTGGATCGCGTGTGGAGTGGCGTCGGGGCGTGGGCCGATGATCTCCTCGGCGGGGCGCCGGCCGGCCCATGCGGTCACTTGCCACGGGGTCACGGGCGACGGGTCCCGCCGACCGGATAACCGGTCCGACCGGCACGGTCTGGAGGGCGCGGTCACCGGTAGGATCGGGGGATGACCCAGATCCTGGATACCCTCAACTCGCTCGCCGAGCGCATCATGCTGCCCCTCACGGCCGGCGGGCTCGTGCTCGGCCTCGTCGCGACCGCCGCCGGCCAGGACTCGCTCGCCTGGTGGGCATGGACCGTCCCGGCCGTGATCGTCGGGATCTGGCTGGTCGCCTCGATCATCGCGGACCTGCTCGCGCACGAGGCCGGCGTCGACATCATCGCCGTGCTGGCGATCGGCGGGGCGCTCCTGCTCAACGAGTCGCTCGCCGCCGCGGTGATCGCCGTCATGCTCGCGACCGGGGACTGGCTGGAGCGGTACGCAGCGGGCCGGGCCCATCGCGAGCTGTCGGCACTGGTCTCGCGGGCCCCCCGAACCGTCCACCGCCACGAGAACGGCGGGATCGTGGACCACCCGATCGCGGATGTGGAGGTCGGCGACCGGATCCTGGTGAAGCCGGGGGAGGTCGTGCCGGTGGACGGCACCGTGACCGGCGTGCCGGCGGTGCTCGACGAGTCGGCGCTGACCGGCGAGTCACGCCTCGCCACCCGCGAGGCCGGCGACCCGGTGAGCTCCGGCACGGTCAACGCCGGCGCCCCATTCGACCTCATGGCCACGGCGACCGCGGAGCGCAGCACCTATGCGGGCATCGTGCGCCTGGTCGAGGAGGCGCAATCCTCCAAGGCGCCGTTCGTCCGCCTGGCCGACCGGTATGCGCTGCTGTTCGTCCCGCTTGCCCTCGGCCTGGCTGGGCTGGCCGGGATCCTCTCGGGGGATCCCGTCCGGGCGCTATCGGTCCTCGTGGTCGCGACGCCATGCCCCCTGCTGCTCGCGGTGCCGATCGCGATCGTGGCCGGGATCAGCAGGGCGGCCCGCCGTGGGATCATCGTGAAGGGGGGCGGGGCGCTGGAGTCCCTTGCGCGGGCCAGCGTCCTGCTGTTCGACAAGACCGGCACGCTGACGGCCGGGCGTCCCCACCTGGCCGACGTGGTCACCGCGCCCGGTTGGACTCCCGACGACGTGCTGGGCGTGGCCGCCTCGCTGGAGCAGGTCTCGCCGCACGTGCTGGCGTCCTCGATCGTCGGGGGTGCCCGAGAGCGCGGCGTGGCGCTCGTCCTGCCCGAGGGGGTCGTCGAGGTGCCCGGTTCCGGCGTCTCCGGTCGCGTCGGCGGCCGCGCGGTTCTCGCTGGCACACCCGACTTCGCCAGTGGCGGGACCGGGTTGCCCAGCTGGGCCCGGGACGTCCGCCGGCGGGTGAGCCTCGAGGGCGCGACCAGCGTGTTCGTCGCCGTCGACGGGGCCCTGGTCGGGGCGCTCGTGCTTGAAGACCCGATCCGGCCGGAGACGCCGAGGGTCATCCGCTCGCTCCGGCGTGCCGGTGTGCGCCGGACGGTCATGGTGACCGGCGACCACTACGGCGTCGCGGACATGGTCGCGGCGGCGATCGGCGTGGACGCCGTGCTGGCCGAACGCACCCCGGCCGACAAGGTGGACGCGGTCACGGACGAGCGCGCCGAGGCTGACGGCATCCTCGTGATGGTCGGCGACGGGATCAACGACGCGCCCGCCCTCGCCGCCGCCGACGTGGGCGTGGCGATGGGTGCCCGGGGCGCCACGGCCAGCTCCGAGGCCGCCGACATCGTCATCACCGTGGACCGCCTGGACCGGCT
>Ga0209014_10000049_pt1 | contig 55704 bp, 45 predicted proteins | sample BarGraNGADG00212_FD_184491 | JGI IMG/M metagenome (GOLD analysis project Ga0209014, IMG submission 184491) | Arctic peat soil microbial communities from Barrow, Alaska - Barrow Graham LP Ref core NGADG0002-212 (SPAdes) (version 2) | ecosystem: Environmental > Terrestrial > Soil > Wetlands >...
TGAGTGGCTGGAGCGGCCGTGAGCGACCAGCCGATCAGAAGGGCAGCAACCTCGTTCGCGCAACCTGCTCGAGCCACGGCAGCTCGGCCGCGATGGTCGAACCTCGTCCGTGGCCGGGCAGGACGCGCAGGTCGGTCGGCATCGCGGAGAGTCGGGCGAGCGAATCGATCATCTGCTCGTCTGATCCTCCGGGAAGGTCGGTCCGACCCCAGGAGCCGGCGAACAGCGTGTCGCCGGTGAGCAACAGGCGCTCGCCGCTTGCCAGCAGGCATACCGAGCCTTCCGTATGCCCAGGCGTGTGCAGCACCTCGAGGTCGATCTCGCCGAAATGGATGCGTGAGCCCTCGGCCAGATCCACGGCGGGCACGCAGGGTGGAATTGGAAAGGGCGCCATCAACGCCGACGGGTGCTCCAGGCCTTCGCGGTCGAGCGCGTGGACAGCAATCTTGGCCCCCGTCGCGTCGGCGAGCACGGCGTTGTCGCCCATATGATCCCAGTGCCGATGCGTGGTGACGATGAGCTGCAGAGTCCAGCCACGCTCGGCGAGGGCGGCGGTCAGCCATTCCACGCACGGGATCGCGGTGTCGATCGCGATGGCCTCGCGAGTCTGCTCGTCGGCGAGCACGTACAGGTTCGTCGCGATCGGTCCGACCGCTCGCTGAAGGAGCCTCACGTGCTCCCCTGCTCCTGCTCGGTCAACCGAAAGAAGACACCGACGGCCCGGACCTGGCCGCGTCCCAGGCGATAGACGAGGTTGCCTGGAAAAGGATGCTGTCCGGTGGACCGAATGACCGACTCGCGTTCGCCGCCGGCCGCGAGCCGCGTCGCGCTGAACGGCCAGAGCACGCCGTTGTGGTAGTGGACGACCCCGGCTCCACAGGCTTCAAGATCGCGCGTCCAGCCGACCTCGCCATTTGGATGGCCGACGTAGATGCGGCCGTTTGCGTGCACCAGCCCGACGAGTCGTCCTCGGCCCGCGCCGCCCTTCCGCCGCGGCACCTCCAGATCGACGATGTTGCCCATGCCGAAGCGCAGCCACTCGGCACGGACGAGCGGATCGATGAGCGCGAGAATGCGGTACTGAAAGCGAAAGGCCGCGTGCCAGAAACGAGAGCCATGCTCGGACACGCATAGAGCATACGGAGACCCGACCAATGACCGATGCGACAGGCACATTCACCTGGTACGGACACTCGTGCGTCGAGCTGCGCACTCCGGGCGGCAAGGTGCTCATCTTCGATCCGTGGTTCGGCAATCCAACTTCGCCGCGCGCGGCGGCGGACGTGAAGCAGTGCGACCTGATGCTCGTCTCGCACGGCCACTTCGACCACATCGGTTCCGCGCCGCGCGACGTCGCGAATTCCGACGCACTGAAGATCGCGCGGGCGACCAAGCCTGCCTGGCCATGCATCCACGAGCTGTCGCTGTGGCTCGAGCGCCAGCTCGACGGTGCCGGTGTCGAGATCGTCGGCATGAACAAGGGCGGCACGGCCGAGGCACGCGGGCTCAAGGTAACGATGGTCCACGCCGACCATTCGGCCGGCGACTGGTTACCTGCCGGCGAACCGATGGTGGGCTGGGCCAAGACGTCCGAGGGCCCCATGTACCTGGGCGAGCCGGTCGGCTTCGTCGTCGAGCTCGAGGACGGCATGCGCGTCTACTTCGCCGGCGACACGGACGTCTTCGGCGACATGAAGATCATCGGCGAAATGCACACGCCGGACGTCGCGTTCCTGCCGATCGGCGGCCACTACACGATGGGGCCGGCAGGCGCGGCGCGCGCCGCGGCGCTGCTCGGTGCGCGCGCCGTCGTGCCCATCCATTACGGCACTTTCCCGATCCTCGCCGGCACGCCCGACCAGCTCCGCGACGAGTTGCTGGGCGTGGGCGTGGACGTCGACGTCGTCGCTCCGGAACGGGGCGTCGCCACTCCCCTGCCCTGATGCGAGTTCGGCTGGCTGACCCCGAGCGCGACGCCGAGCGCATCGCCGAGATCTACCGGCCGAACGTCGAAGCGACCGTCATCTCTTTCGAGGAGGTCGCACCCAGCGCGGCGGAGATGGCTGGGCGCATCCAGTCGGTACTCGCGTGGACTCCGTGGCTCGTCGCGCTTGATGAGAAGAGTCGCGTGATCGGTTATACGTACGCATCGCGCCATCGCGAGCGCGCGGGATATCGGTGGTCGGTCGACCCCGCCGTGTATGTCGACCCGTCGTTTCAGGGTCGAGGAGTCGGCAAAGTGCTGTACGGCGAGCTGCTACCGATCCTCCGCCGCCAGCGATTCGTGAACGCCTACGCGGGCGTCGGCCTGCCCAACGACGCCAGCGTGGAGCTACACGAGTCGATCGGCATGTCGCGCGGTGTCTACGAGAAGGTCGGCTGGAAGCTTGGGCGGTGGGTCGACGTGGCGTGGTATGGCATGCGCCTGGTTGAGCCGGTTGACGACGGCCCGCGGCCGGCGGAGCCCGTGCCGTTCAGCTCAATCGCCCGGGAAGTAGCGCGCGTTCTCGAGGCCGGAACCGTCAGTCAGGGCTGATGCGGGCAGCGGTTCGGAACCGCTTGCTTCCCTGGACAGACCGTGCGGAGATTTGCCTCTGAGCGATGCGACACGCGCATCACCCGCGTGATCGATCGGGCGATCGCTCTCTAGAGTCCCTGCGGGGTCCACGAGACGATGCCGATCTTCGTCGGCGTCCAGTCGAAGGCGAAGCGGCCCTCGCGCTCCGTGAGGACGTCGCGCGCGAGACGGGTCAGCTGTGCGTCCTTGGCACTGCCGCGACGAAGCCAGAGTTGACGGCGCGCGGTGTCCACTGCCTCATCGAATGTGGCGAACGTTGGTGGCACGCGGTCGACCAGCGTGATCTCCGGGAGCCGGCCGCGGGCGAGGAGCAGCATCACCATTTCCGGCAGTGCCGGCAGCCGAACGCGCTCCTCGCCGTGCACCGGGCGCCAGAACAATGCGCCCGTCGTCTGCATTGCCGACGCGCCCATGACCGCCACGCGCAGGCGATTCGCGCACCCTTCCATCTGGTCGAGGAACGGACCGATCTCGGCGATGTCGTAGCCCACGTGGGCCATCAGCGCGACGTCTGCACGTGGTGGTTCGGGCATCGGCCAGCGCGACTCGATCACGCGAGTGTTCTCAATCTGGTTGGCGGCCGCGTCCTCGGTCAGCGCGGAGAGCATCGCCGGCGACGGGTCGATGGCAATCAGCTCCTTGACGTGCAGGGCGATGGGCAGTGCGTAGCGGCCGCCGCCCGCGCCAATGTCGAGCCAGGTCTCATCCAGACGGGCAAGCGACAGCAGGACGTTGAGCGTCGCATCGTCCGTCCGATGCGGATCCATGCGGAAACGGCTGGCGGTCGGAGCGTAGAAGTCGGTGGGATCGGGCTCTTCACGCGAGCGCTCGACCTGCTCCTTGTCGGCCGCAACCCGTGCTCGCCAGGCGGCCTGCAGCGAATCCGCAGATGGGCTCAACGGGTCGTTCATGCGGTCAGAGTAGGCCCTGGCCCTAAACTCGGACGCAGGATGAGCAAGGAACTCCAGCTTCGCGAATTGATGCGCGAGCGCATCGTCGTGCTCGACGGTGCCATGGGGACGCTCATCCAGCGCCACGAGCTGACCGAGGAGCAGTTTCGAGGTGAGCGCTTCGCGGGCCACGCGCGCGACCTGCGCGGCGCGAACGAGGTGCTCAACCTGATTCAGCCCGGGATCATCGCCGACATCCACCGCCAATATCTCGACGCCGGCGCGGACATCATCACGACGAACACCTTCAACGCCAACGCGATCTCGCTCAGCGATTACGGCCTGCAGGAGCTGTCCGAGGAGATCAACCGCGCCGCCGCCACGCTGGCACGCCAGGCAGCCGACGAAGCGATGGTTGCCAATCCCGCCAAGCCGCGCTTCGTCGCCGGATCGCTCGGCCCCACGAACAAAACCGCCTCGATCTCGCCCGACGTCAATGACCCGGGCGCGCGCAATGTCACCTGGCAACAGCTGGTCGACGCATACCAGACCGCGGCGCGCGGCCTCGTCGCGGGTGGCGTCGACATCCTGCTCATCGAGACGATCTTCGACACGCTCAACGGCAAGGCCGCGATCTTCGCCGTCGAGTCGCTCTTCGAGGAGCTGGGCCGGCGAGTGCCAGTCATCGTCAGTGCCACGATCGTCGATCAGTCAGGGCGCAACCTGTCCGGCCAGACCGTGGGCGCGATCTGGAACAGCCTTCGCCACGCGCGGCCGCTGGCGATCGGCCTGAACTGCTCCCTCGGCGCGGAGTTGCTGCGGCCGTACGTCGCGGAGCTGGCACGGATCGCCGACGTGCCGGTCATCACTTACCCGAACGCCGGGCTGCCCAACGCCTTCGGTGGCTACGACGAGCAGCCGCCGGAGACGAGCTCACAGCTGGCGCGCATGGCCCGAGAGGGAGCGCTCAACATGGTCGGCAGCTGCTGCGGCACCACGCCCGACCACACCCGGGCGATCGTCGCGGCGGTCGCAGGCCTGCCTCCGCGCGTGATCCCGGAGGTCGAACCTGCGACGCGCCTCGCGGGCCTCGAGCCACTCGATATCCGCACCGATTCGCTGTTCGTGAACGTGGGTGAGCGGACGAACGTAACGGGCTCACGCGCCTTCGCGCGACTCATCAAGGAGGAGCGCTACGACGAGGCGGTGGCCATCGCCCGTCAGCAGGTCGACAGCGGCGCCCAGATGATCGACATCAACATGGACGAGGCGCTGCTCGACTCGCAGGCCGCCATGGCGCGCTTCCTCGACCTGATCGCGGTCGAGCCGGACATCGCCAAGGTGCCGGTGATGATCGACTCATCGCGCTGGGACGTGATTGAAGAGGGGCTCAAGCACGTCCAGGGCCGCCCAGTCGTCAACTCGGTCAGCCTCAAGGAGGGAGAGACGGAGTTCCTGCGCCAGGCGGCGCTCGCGCGGCGTTACGGTGCCGCGGTCATCGTCATGGCCTTCGACGAGCAAGGCCAGGCGGACAGCGTTGAGCGCAAGGTGGCCATCGCGCATCGCGCCTTTGACCTTCTCACGCAACAGGCCGGCTTCGACGCGACCGACGTGATCTTCGACCCGAACATCTTCGCCATCGGCACGGGCATCGAGGAGCACGCCGACTACGGCAATGCCTACATCGCGGCGGTGCGGCGTATCAAGCGCGAGCTGCCCGGCGTGCCGATCTCGGGGGGCGTGAGCAACGTCTCGTTCTCGTTCCGCGGCAATGACGTCGTGCGCGAGGCGATCCACGCCGTGTTCCTCTACCACGCCATTCGCGCCGGCATGGACATGGGCATCGTCAACGCGGGCGCGCTCCCGGTCTACGAGGCCATCGATCCCGTGCTCCGGGAGCGTGCTGAGGACCTCGTGTTGAACCGCCGAGCGGACGCGACCGAGCGCATGCTCGAGATCGCCGAGGAGGCACGCGGCGGCGAGCGCGGCGGCACCGGTTCCGGCCGCGACATGAGCTGGCGCGAGGCGCCTGTCGCCGAGCGCCTGCGCCATGCCCTGATCGAGGGCGTCAGCGACTTCATCGTCGAGGACACCGAAGAGGCACGGCTCGCCGCCGCGCGCCCGCTGGACGTGATCGAGGGTCCCCTGATGGCCGGCATGGACGCCGTCGGCGACCTGTTCGGCAGCGGGCGCATGTTCCTGCCCCAGGTCGTGAAGAGCGCGCGCGTCATGAAGCAGGCCGTCGGCCACCTCATCCCGTACATCGAGCAGGAGAAGGCGCGCATGGCGGCCGCGGGCGGCAACGGCCACGGCCACGGCAACGAGCCGCGCAACGCGGGCACGATCGTCATGGCCACGGTCAAGGGCGACGTCCACGACATCGGCAAGAACATCGTCGGCGTCGTGCTGGGCTGCAACGGCTATCGCATCCTCGACCTGGGCGTGATGGTGCCGTGGACCCAGATCCTCGAGACAGCGCGGCGCGAGAACGCGGACGCCATCGGCCTGTCGGGGCTGATCACGCCGTCGCTCGAGGAGATGCGCACCGTGGCCCAGGAGATGGAACGCGAGCACATGACCCTGCCGCTGCTGATCGGCGGCGCGACGACGTCACGCGCCCACACCGCCGTACGACTTGAGCCGGCCTACAGCGGCCCGGTCATCCACGTCCAGGACGCGTCGCGCGCGGTGGGCATCGTCAGATCGCTGCTCGACGAGAACGCGCGCGACGGCTTCGTCCGCCAGACACGCGAGAGCTACGCCGAGCTGCGCCGCCAGTTCGCGGATCGGGATGACCGGACACGGCGGCTGACGCTCGACGAGGCGCGCTCGCGACATGCACAGATCGAGTTCACGGGCGACAAGACGCCGCCGCGGCCGACCTTCCTCGGCAGCCGAGCGCTGCGCGACATCCCGATCGACGAGTTGAGCCGCTACATCGACTGGACGCCCTTCTTCGCCGCCTGGGAGCTGCCCGCTCACTACCCTGAGGTGCTCCAGCACGACCGAATGGGCGAGGCCGCGCGGTCACTCTTCGCCGACGCCCAGAAGCTCCTCGAGCGCATCGTCGACGAGCACCTGGTGCGCGCCGACGCCGTGGTCGGCTTCTGGCCCGCAAACTCCACACCCGAGGACGACATTGTGCTCTTCACCGACGACGGGCGCTCCACCGAGCTCGACCGGCTGCACGCCCTGCGCCAGCAGATCGCCAAGCCGGGCGGTCGGCCGGACATCGCTATTTCGGACTTCGTCGCCCCGCTCGCTTCGGGCGTCGGCGATTACGTCGGCGCCTTCGCAGTGACCGCGGGTGGAGGGTTGGAGGCCGCGAAATCGAAGCTGGCCGAGGCGGGTGATGACTACACGGCGATCCTGCTCAGCTCACTCGCCGATCGGCTGGCCGAGGCCGCCACGGAATGGCTGCATGCGCGCGTTCGGCGCGAGCTGTGGGGCTACGCGTCCGACGAGGCGCTCGACAACGACGCGCTGATCGCCGAGCGCTACGTCGGGATCCGGCCGGCGCCGGGCTACCCGGCCCAGCCCGACCACACCGAGAAGCGCACGATCTTCCGCCTGCTCGACGCCGAGCGGCAGATCGGGATGCACCTGACCGAGTCGATGGCAATGGTTCCCGGCGCGTCCGTCAGCGGCCTCTACCTCTGGCACCCCGACGCGCACTACTTCGGCCTTGGCCGGATCGGACGCGACCAGCTTGCCGATTACGCGCGGCGCAAGGGCTGGTCGCTGGCCGAAGCCGAGCGCTGGCTGGCGTTGAACGTCGTCGACGAGCGGGCGAACTCACCGACCGGGGCCATCTAGCCGTCGTATACTCGGCCCCGGCCGGTCGCGCCGCGCTCAACGACCCGCGCGGTCGGCCACTTCCACGCATCGCTTCGAGTCAAACCCGCGCCCTTCGGGAGACCCGGTTGACTTCCAACGTCGCCCAGAGCTATCCGTACTCGACCGAGACAGACGCCGAGCGCCGAGCAGCGATCGAGGCTGCCACGGCCAAATTCGACGGTCTGGCCAAGAAGATCGCCGACGAGAGCGAGGCGCTGCCCGATTCGGGCCCAGACGAGCCCGGCCGGCCCAACCGGAACTGGGTCTTCATCTGCCCCAGCCACGTCCCAGCACAACTCCACGTCGCCGGCTATGCGCGCGAGCGGCACGCTCTCTACGTCGTCTGCGAAGAGGGCGGCGAGACCTACCTGCGCTGATCGGAGCCGCTGTTGACCACGCCTGACGGCGCTTCCGAGACACGGGCCACGATCCGCTGCAACCAGTGCGGCAACGTCGTGCCGCGCATGGAGTACTGCATCCGCTGCGGCGATCCGCTGAGCGACGAGTACAACGTCGAGGGCCGCGCCCAGGCACGTGACCGCTTTGCCGCGGCGCCCCACGAGCCAGTGTTCACGGTTGCCTTTGTCAGCACGCTCTTTCCGCAGCTGCCCAGGGCCCACATGCGGACATTCCGCATCTCGTTCCTGGCCGGTGCGGCGATCATCGGCGTCCTGGCCCTGTTCGGCCTCTACCCGGTCGCACTCGTCGCCGCCGCAGTGCTCGTGCCGTTGCTCATGGTCATGTATGTCTACGTCGTCGACATCTACGAGGATGAGCCGCTGTCGATCGTGGGCACGACGATGCTCTGGGGCGTCGGCGCCGGCGTCCTGTATGCCCTGCTACTTCGCGCGCAGCCTTCGCCGGCGTCCTTCACGAACGACAACATCGGCGTGCTCGCCCTGAACGCAGTCGGGCTGCCGCTGCTCGAAACCGCGCTGATGCTCGCCGGGGCACTCTTCCTGCTCCCGCAGCGACGCTTCAACGACGTCCTCGACGGCGCCACGTTCGGCGCAGCTTCGGCCGTCGCGTTCACCGGCTCACACCTCATCGTCCAGGCGCTGCCCATCCTGAGTGCCGGCCTGCGCCCGGCCGGCGACCCCGGGCCGTGGATCATCCAGCTCATTTCCCTCGGCATCCTCCAGCCGATCATCGCCGCCGGCGCCATCGGCGCGGCCGCCGCTGCCTGGTGGCTGCGCTACCGCTCGCCGGTCACCGACCGCCGAGCCCTCGGCCTCGTCGGCGTTCCGCTGGTCGCCACGGCCGGCGCCGCGCTGCTGATCGTTGCTGCCGGGGTCGTCAAAACGCTTCTGCCGCTCATCCCGGCGACGGTATTGCTGGTGCCACTGGCCGGACTCGCCCTGCTGTGGCTGCGCGCGGCACTGCACCTTGGGTTGATGCAGGAGTCGCGCGAGGTCCCCGTGGGCCGCGCGATCGTCTGCCCCAACTGCGGCCACGCCACGCCCGAGCACACCTTCTGCGGCCATTGCGGCATCTCGCTCCGGGCACTGCCCAAGGGCGTGCGCGAAAGGGCCGAGGCAGCCGCTGAGTCAGGCACCGGAAGCGCACCCGCCAAGTGAGCGGACCATTCGGCGACCCGCCGCCGGGCTATGGCCGGCCCACATGGGCGCCCTCGCCGGCCCAGTCACGGACGAGCTCGGGCGCGGTCGTGGCCGTCTTCGTTGTCATCTTCATAGTCCTTGCCCTGGTCGTGGGCCTGATCGTCTTCGTCAGCCAGCCGCCACCGCCCGTGGCGCCGTGCCAGCCCGGCCAAGCGTGCGCGCCTGTGCCGTCCCTGCAGCCGGTCGCGGGCTCGCCCGTCCCCATCGCGACGCCTGTCTCCCACGCTACGCCCGCGCCCACCTCGCCGGTTGCGTCAGGCCCGGTCGGCCAGCCCACGCCCGGCGCAAGCCTGGTCCTGCCCGGGCCGACGCCCAGCGACAACACGCCGGCCGTCATCTCCGGCGAGCAGTTCACGGACGCCTCACTCGGCTTTGGCTTCGAGTACGACCCCGCCGCGTGGTCACTGTCCGACTCCGGCGCCGGTTTCGCGGTCCTGAGCAGCAACTATTTCGACTGCCAGCTGTGGGTCGACGTCATCACCGCCGATACATCACCGCAGAAGATGATGGACAGCGAGCTGGGCCAGGTCGACCGCTTCCTGGTCGGCCGGGTGGCGGACCCCGACACGTACGACGCGGTGCTTGGTCCGAGCATCGGCTACGTTCGCGGTGTCAGCAGCGTCTGGTCGGGCACGCTTACGAGCAGCGACGGCACGCCGCTCGCGCCCGGCGGAGTGACGATCGTCTCGTCGACCGACGGCCGGATCACGGCCGCAGTGGTCGTCATCGTCGGCACGCCCGACGCCCAGCAGGATGGCGACACGCAGCAATACCAGGCGCGCAAGGCGGCCGATGACATCCTCAAGACCTTCGATTGGGGCGGCCAATGAGCGCGCGCGCCCTGACCCTGCTGCTGTCCGCGATGCTGGTCGTTGCAGCGTGCGGCGCGGCGAGTCTGCCGGCTGCCACGACCGCGCCGGCCGTGCCTGGTGCGCCGGCCGTGGCTGATCCATCGGCCGCGCCGATTGACCTTGGGCCGACGCGGTCCGACGAGCAGGTCGCATTCAACGTCAGCCTGCGCCTGCCCGGCCAGGCCGACCTCGATTCTTATCTCGCCGGCCTGAGCCAGCCCGGGTCGGCGTCGTACCGGCAGTTCCTGTCACCGGCGCAGTTCGGCGCCCGTTTTGGCCTGCCCGACGCTGCGGTAGCACAGGTCGTCTCGTGGCTGAACGCGGGCGGCCTGAGCGCCCAGGCTACGCCGCAGAAGACGTCGATCGCGGTCAGCGGCACGGCCGCCCAGGTCGACAGCCTGCTCGGCGTCAATCTCGTTGATCGTGTGACCCCGAGCGGCGTTCGCTACCACGTGCCGTTGGGGACGCCGACCGTGCCCGTCGCGCTGAATGATGACGTCGCGGTGGTTGTCGGGCTGGATACGGAGCCCGTGCAGCAGTCGGCCTGGCCCGGCATCTATCTCTCCGGTGTGCCCGATCCCGGCATCACGCCGAGCGTAATCGCCAGTGCCTACGAGATCTCGCCGCTGCACGACGCCGGCTACTTCGGGGACGGGCAGACCATCGCCATCGTCTCGTTCGACACGTTCACGGCCAGCGATGTCGCCACGTTCGACAGGCAGATGGGCATCAGCGGCGCGCCAGCGGTCAAGAAGGTGACGCTCGCAGGCGGTCCCGACCAGCCCGGCGCGGGCACCGGCGAGGTGTCGCTCGACCTCGAGGTCACGCGCGGTATTGCGCCGCATGCGCAGATCATCAGCTACGAGGGAGCCAACACGGCTGACGGCCTTGTGGCGATCGTTTCGCGCATCGTCGCCGACGGCAAGGCCAAGATCATCAGCAACAGTTGGGGCACGTGCGAGATCCGCAACAGCAAAGCGGCGATGGCCGCCGAGGAACGTGAGCTTGCGGCCGCGGTCGCCGCCGGAATCACCGTCTTCGCTTCGAGCGGCGACGCCGCCGCCTACGACTGCCGCCGGGAGAAGATCTCGAGCGACCCGTTCGACCGCGACGTCTCGCCCGGCGTCGATTGGCCGGCGGCAAGTGCGAACGTCGTCGCGGTCGGCGGCACTTACCTCACGGTCCACCAGGACGGCGCATACCTCGACGAGGCCGGCTGGGAGGAGCCGCTCAGCGGCGCGGGCAGCGGTGGCGGGCTGTCGCAGTACCAGCCGCGGCCGTCGTGGCAGCAGGGCGCGGGTGTCGACAACGCCCAGAGCACCGGCATGCGCCAGGTCCCGGACGTGGCCGGCCCGGCCGATCCGAGCAGCGGTTTCTTCATCATCTACACCGACCCTGATCAGGGCCTGGTCAACGGCCGTGTCGGCGGCACGAGCGCGGCAGCACCGTTCTGGGCGTCATCGATGCTCCTCGCCGAGCAGCTCGCGGATGCCCAGGGCATCAGCAACGTTGGACCGCTCGGCCCGACGCTCTACCAGGTCGCGGCCGCGGCACCCGCCGGGACGCTCTTCCACGACGTGATCAAGGGCGGCAACCTGCTCTACGACGCGACCCCTGGCTGGGACTACGCGACGGGCCTGGGCAGTCCGCGGGTCGCGCCACTGGCGGCTGCGATAGTCGACTTCCTCAAGCGCTAGCCGCGTCGGGCTGAGCGCTCGCCGCGCTGAGCAGCAGCGCGGCGAGCAACACAACCCGCGGAGCGATTGAGTCGACCTCGGTGTACTCACCGGGAGCGTGGTCGAGACCACCGACCGGGCCAAGGCCGTCGAGCGTGGGCACGCCCATGCCGGACGTCGTGTTCGCGTCCGACGCGCCGCCCGTCGCCGCATCGTGCAGCTCGAAGCCGAGCCTCTCGGCGAGGGCAATTGCGTCGGCCGCCAGCCGCGCGGTCTGCGGCCCCTTTTCCATGGGCCACCAGCGATGGCGCCGGTTCACGGTGGTCACTACGTCGGGCACGGTCGAGCGCATGCAGATCTCGGTGATCGCGTTCTCGGCGAGCTCCATGTCGGTCCGTGCAGCGGCGCGCAGGTCGATCTCCAGCTCGCAGTGCTCGGCGATGACGTTGGGCCGCGTTCCACCGCTGACCACGCCGATGTTGACAGTGACCCCCGGCCAACGGCCGTTGAGCGCGGTCAGCTCCAATGTCTTGTGCGCCGCCTCGAGGATCGCGCTGCGTCCCTTCTCCGGCTCCACGCCGGCGTGGGCGGCGCGGCCATCGATCTGGACGATGTAATCAGCAATGCCCTTGCGCGCGCTGACGATGTCGCCGTTGGCGCGCGCCGATTCGAGCACGAAACAGACATCGGCAGCCTCCGCCGCATCCCTGATCACCGGCGTGCTGGCGGGCGAGCCGATCTCCTCGTCGGGGTTGGCGACGAAGGTGAGCCGCTCGAACGGCAGCCACTCGGCCGCGGTCACGGCCCGGCCGGCTTCGGCCGTGGCCAGGGCGCGCAACGCGCGCAGGCCGTAGATGCCACACAGCAGCCCCGCCTTCATGTCGTTGACGCCCGGGCCTGTCGCGTGGCCGTCGGCGATCGCAAACGGCCGCTCGGCGGCCGTGCCATCCGGGAAGACGGTGTCCAGGTGGCCGATGACCAGGCAGTGCCCGCCGCCGGCGCGGCCGTCGAGGGTAGCGACGATCGTGTCGCCGAGCGACTCGTTCGGCTCGGTCGCGAGCACCGCTCCGAGCTCGGTCGCCTGGTCCTGGAACCAGCGGCCGATCTCGTCGACGCCGGCCTTCGAGTACGTGCCGCAGTCAATGTTGACGAGCCGTTCGAGATCGGTCAGGAAGGCCGGCAGCGCGCCGTCGGCGAATGCGCGCAGGTGCGCCAGCTGGGTGTCGGAGACGTCGGTCATCGGTCAAACCATAGTGATGCGTGCGCGGGCTCGCCACCCCGCGATTCCCGCAAGAAAGCGTCGCCAGAAGGCCGGTTGCGAGAGGATTTGCGCAGGGAATTGACGCCGCGCGCCACCCTGTCCGCATCAAGCGCGTCTCGGCCGGCGACTCTCGCGCCGCTCATATACTCCGGCGACCGTGCGCCTGATCGAAGTCCGCCTGCTTGACGGCCCAAACATCTATCGCCTCGTGCCTGCGGTCAAGATCGAGGTCGCCGTGGGCCGGCGCCGGACCTGGTTCGGGCAGCGGCTGCCGCCTCGGCACGCGCTGGTTCGCCTGGGCCGCAACGTTCCCCGGCGCGAGGCGCCCGAGCCGGTCGCCGAGCTGGCCGCGTGGGTGCGCCGACTTCATCGCGGTGCACTCGCCACGGATGTCGCGGTCTCCATCCACCGCTCGAGCGACCCGGGCCACTGGATCGTGGCCTTTCCGTGGCAGCTGTCGCGCCAGGCAGAGACGATCGCGCGCGCCGCGCTCCGGCTCGCCGACGAGCCGAGCGAGCACGTGGCGGCGCGCGCGATCGAGCGCATCAGGGAAGCGCGCGGAGTCGCACCCGACTGGGTCACGGACGATCGACGCGCGCTCAGGGTGATCAGCGTCAGCGGCACCAACGGCAAGAGCACGACGGCGCGCATGATCACCCACATCTGCCGCACCGCGGGCATGCACGTCGGTACGACGACGACCGACGGCGTGCTCGTCGATGAGCAGCTCGTCGAGGCCGGCGACTACACGGGACCGGCCGGGGCGCGCGCCGTCTTCGCTCGGCCCGATCTCGACATCGGCGTGCTCGAGACGGCGCGTGGCGGGATCCTGCTGCGCGGCCTTGGCTACGAGTCGAACGACGCGAGCGTGCTGACCAACATCAGCGCCGACCATCTCGACCTGCAAGGCGTCCATACGCTGCCCGAGCTGGCCGAGGTGAAGTCGGTCATCTGCCGCGTGACCAGGAGCGACGGCGCGGTGGCGCTCAACGCCGACGATCCGCTCGTCGCTGGAGTCGCACGCTGGCTCAAGGCGCCCGTCTTCTACTACACGGCACGGCCGGCCGAGCGAACTCGCCGCGTGCGCGCTCATCTGGCCCGCGGTGGGACGGCGTTCTGCGTCGAGGACGGCATGATCGTCGAGCGCGTCGGTGGGCGGCGCTCGGAGATCGTCGCCCTGGACGACGTCCCGGCGACGCTCCTCGGCCTCGCCCGCCACAACGTGGCCAACGCCCTCGCGGCCGTCTGTGGCGCGCGTGCCCTGGGCATCGGTGCCACGGACGTCGCGGCCGGGCTGCGCGGCTTCCTGATCACGGCCGAGCTGATGCCCGGCCGCATGAATCTCTACGTCCGCGGCGACACGCTCGTGATGGTCGACTACGCCCATAACGAGGCCGGTCTCGAGGCGCTGCTCGACACGGCCGAAGGCCTGATCGGGAAACGCGGCAAGCGACGCGCGAGCATGATCGCGGTCGTCGGCACTGCCGGCGACAGGCCGGACGATTCGCTGCGCGCCATCGGCCGCCTCGCGGGCGAGCGTGCCGACCGCGTCACGATCAAGGAATCGCTCACCTTCCTGCGCGGGCGGTCGCGCGCGTCGGTGATCGGGGAGCTGCTGGCCGGTATCCGCTCAGCAGGCGTCGCCGCGCATGACGTGGCGGTCTACGAAACGGAGCTCGGCGCGCTCGAGAGCGAGCTCGCGACGGTCGGTGAGAACACTCGCGTGATCACGCTCATGTGCCACGAGCAGCGACCAGAGGTGCGCGACTACCTACTTGGCGCCGGCTTCGACGCGGTCGTCGATCCGCGCACCCTGCAGCGCTTCCGAAGCTAGAGACGTCGATGGACAACGGCCAGGATGCCGACGGGCTCGCCCTTGGGATCGTCACGGCGCGAGAACTGCTCACCGATCTGGTCGAGCGCCGCGCTTAGCTCGTCGATGTCGGCTGACGTCAGGCGCACGCCAAGGCGGAGCGTCGCGATCGCGGCGTCCGGGCCAGCCTCGAGCAGCTCTTCGCGCACGGCGTCCATGGTGCGCATCGATCCGGCCACGAACTCTGTCGCGGCAACCATCAACGTTGGCTTGGAGCCGCGTCACGTCGGCCTGGGATTCGGCTCTGTCTGGGTCACGAACTACGGTTCGGGGACTGTCACCCGGGTCGATCCCGTGACCAACAAGGTGATCACGACGATCAGGGCCGGCGATGGCTCAGAGGGAATCTGCTTCGCGGCCGGGTCGGTCTGGGTGGCCAACGTTGACGCTGGAACCGTGACGCGGATCGACCCGGTCACGGGCAAGGTCATCGCCACTTTCCCAGGCGGGACGCTCAACGAAGGCCTCGCCGCGGAGGGCGACCAGATCTGGCTGGCCATCACCGGAGGCGGCGTGGTCGCCCCGATCGATCCCGCTACGAACAGCGTCGGCGCGGGGATAAGCACGGGGCTATGCCCGCGTCGGATGCTCTTCCGTCAGGGTCAGCTGTGGGTCAGCAATACGGACGACGCGACGATCACGGTCGTGCCGCTGGGCTGAACGCCTCAGCGCGAGATGCGGGCAGCACGCGGCACGGTTGATGCGGGCAGCGCTGCACGAGGCTCCAATTCCCTGGGCAATCCCGATCTCGATCGCGCGTCGCGCAGGCCTTTGCTGCGGGAAGTGGCCGATTGTGAGCCCGTGCACGCATCGCGGCGTGGGGATGGCGGCGTTCAGACGACGGCGTGAGGACGCGCGCCAGGCGTCGGAGCAGCTAGCCCTCGTCTACGGCCAGCTCACCGGGGTCAGTGATGGCGGGCACGCCGTGCGCCTTGGCGTCGATCATGACCCGCCGATAGACGGCGGGGATGTCGTCGCTGCACAGCATGACCAGGTCGCCGCGCCGCGCGTCGTGCATCGCGACCACGGCCGCGTCCTGTTCGTCGGGCTGGACCTTGACCGTGGCACACCGCGCGCCCTGTTCGGCCATGCCCTTCTCGACCCCCTGCCTGACGAGCTCGGCCGATTCGCCCTGCCGGCGCCCGCGCAGGTTGCGATCCTCGCGCACGATGACCTCGTCGAACGAGTGCGCCGCGAGGCGACCGTATTCGCGGTGGTCCTCGTCGCGCCGGTCGCCTGGCATGCCGATCACGCCGATCGCGCTGCCCTGCCGGCCCTCGCCGTTCTGGTTGCTCATCATCAGGTCGACGAACTCGGTCAGGCGGCGCATGCCGTCGACGTTGTGGCAGTAGTCGAGGATCACGCGGTAGCCGTCGATCGGCACCTCGTTCAGGCGCCCGGGCGCCTGGAAGAAGCTCGTGCTGAACGTGCGCAGGCCCTGGCGGATGTCGTGCACGTGCGCGCCGGCGGCCCAGGCGGCCGCGGCCGCGGCCAGGGCGTTGGCCACGTTCATGCGCGCGCGGCCGCCGAACGTGGCCGGGATCAGGTGCGTGTACAGCAGCGGCATGGTCCGGTCGCGGTCGCGCAGGACGATCAGCTCGCCGTCGTCCGTGCGTTGGAGGACCATCGCCGCGCCGCCACGGCCGGTGTGGCCGTCGACGCGATCGTAGCCCTCCTCCTCACGCGTCTGGGCCATCGAGAAGAGGACGACGCTGCCGTGGCACTGACGGTCCATGCGCGCCACGAGCGGATCGTCGGCGTTGAGCACGGCCGTGCCGGTCCGCGGAACTGCTTCGACCAGCACGGACTTGACGTGCGCCAGCTGCTGGAGGGTGTCGACCCCGCGCAGGCCGAGGTGATCGCCGGTGACGTTGGTCACGACCGCTACGTCGTTGCGGTCGTAGCCAAGCCCCTCGCGCAGGATGCCGCCGCGGGCAACCTCGAAAACGGCCGTGTCCACGGATGGGTTCTGGAGCACCATCTGGGCCGACTTCGGGCCGGACATGTCGCCCTTCCTGATCATGCGGCCGTCGATGACGATGCCGTCGGTCGTGGTCATGCCCACGCGCCGGCCCATCAACTTGAGGATGTGGCCGATCATGCGCACCGTCGTCGTCTTGCCGTTGGTGCCGGTCACGCCGATGATCGGGATGCGCGCGTTCGAGCCGGGCGAGAAGAGCAGGTCGATGACCGGCTTGGCGACGAACTGCGGTTCGCCCTCGGTCGGGTTGGTGTGCATCCGAAAGCCCGGCGCGGCGTTGACCTCGACGATGGCGCCGCCCTGCTCGCGCACCGGCACCGCGATGTCCGGAGCGATGAAGTCGATGCCGGCGACGTCCAGGCCCACGACCTGGGCCGCCGTCTCGGCGATCTCGACGTTGTCCGGATGTGCCTCAAAAGTCCGGTCGATGGAAGTGCCGCCGGTCGACATGTTGCCGGTGGCGGCGAGCATGACCCGGCGGCCCTGCTCGGGCACGGCATCCAGATCGAGGTCCTGCTTGGCGAGCAGCTCGTGCGCCGCGGCCGAGATGCTGATGCGTGTGAGCACCTTCTCGTGGCCGATGCCGCGCCGCGGATCGGCGTTCTCGATCTCGACCAGCTCGTGGACTGTGTGCGTGCCATCGCCGACGACACTGGCCGGGACACGCTCGGCGACCGCCGCGAGCTTGCCGCCGACGATCAGGATCCGGTAGTCGTTGCCCGAGACGAACGACTCGACCACGACATCGCCGTTGCGGCTCTCGTCGTACGCCTGCTGGAACACCCGCCGGACGTCGTCGCCGGTGCGCAGGTCGAGGGCCACGCCACGGCCGTGGTTGCCGTCGAGCGGCTTGACGACCACCGGGTAGCCGACCTCGGCTGCCGCCTCGACGGCGCCGTCGTGGGTGTGCACGACGCGCGACCGCGGTACGGGCAGCCCCGCCGAGCTGAGCAGTGCGTTGGTCAGGCTCTTGTCCGAAGCGATATCGACCGCGATCGCACTCGTGCGCGAGGTCATCGTCGCCCGGATGCGCTGCTGGTGAATGCCCTGGCCCAGCTGGACGAGGCTGGACCGGTCGAGGCGCATGGCCGGGATGTCGCGCGATACCGCCTCGTCGACGATCGCCTGCGTCGACGGCCCGTAGGCGCGCCGCTCGGCGATGCGGATGAGGTCCTCGAGCTGCTCGGCGAAGTCGAGCGGCGCCGCGTCGGGAGAGACGAGGTGGTTGACGAGAGCCACTGCGAGCCGGCCCGCGGCACGGCCGACGTCCTCGTCACGGAACTCGTAGACGACGTTGTAACGGCCGTGCTCGCCGGGTGATGCGCGCGTCTTGCCCGCGTGCGCGTCCGTGCCGGCGAGGCTCTGCAGTTCCAGCGCCACGTGCTCGGTCACGTGGCCCAGCCACGTGCCGTCCTTCAGGCGGCTGACGAAGCCGCCGCGGCGGCCGAGCGAGCAGGCATGGTCCCCGAGCGACGGGATGAGCTCGACGAGGGCCTCGTTGAAGCCCGGGATCGTGTCGCTGGGCCAGTCCTCGAGCACGCCCAGATCGACGTAGAGCACGATCGCCGGCGTGCGCGACCAGATGTTCGGCCCGCGCAGGACGCGCGTATCGAGGATGCACAGTGTCGGCTCTGGCTGGCCGGTCGGCGGTGGCTGGTGCGATTGCTTGTCGGCTATCGGAGTGGCCCCGTGGTTGGCGGAGCGAGGTCAGCTCGAGGCGAGCGAATCCGCGTCCAGAGCGCGAAGGATAGGCGCCGCGAGGCGCTCGCGGCGATCCAGATCGAAGCGATAACCCGCCGGCAGAGAGTGCAGGATGACGTTGCTGATCATCAGCGGTCGGTGCGCCTTGACCTCCCACGCGTCGGTCTCCGATTCCGCGCCGTCGATGATCGTGATGCTCCGTCGCCCGATGACCTCGAGCACGCGGTCCGGCCCGACCACGCCCGCGGTGTCCTCGTCGACGCCGATGCCGAGCAGCGATGGGTTCTGGGCGATGATCGCGAGCAAGCGGCCCAGGCGGTTGCGCTGCTCGAAATGCTGGTCGACGATCAGACCGGGCAGGATTCCGAGGCCAGCGGCCATCTGGACCATGCGCTGCTTTGGCGTTGCCCCGCTTGCACCGAATGCGACCATGTGCGTGCTCATCGCGGAGGCGCCGGCGCTCGTGCCGGCTACTACGGCACCTTCGCGGTGGCGCCGCGTGATTGCGTGGGCCAACGGCGTGCCGCCGATCGTCGACGACAGGCGCAGCTGGTTGCCGCCCGTCAGAAAGATGCCCGTCGCCTCGCGCACCGTGCCGACCGCGATCGGATCCGAGCATTGCGCGCGGTTGATCGTGTGGATCGGGTGCACCTCGGACGCGCCGAGCTCGGTGAACACGCGCCTATACATCTCGCCGGCCAGCGGACCAAGCGATGAGGCGGTCGAAATCACCGCGATCCGTGCGTCATGGCCACCGGCAAGCTTGATGAAGCGCGCCAAGATGACGCGTTCCCGCACCTTGTCTTCCGCGCCGCCGATGACGATGACGTGCCCCTCGGTCATCCGCGGGAGTATATCGATCAATTCCGATCACCACGGTCGGTGTTGGACATGACGTGAACAGATTGTGAATTCTTCTGCCAAGCACTTGCGGACATCGCTTAGCATCTGCATCGGGCGGGGGCGCCCAACACGTTTGGTCGAGGAGGACGAACGGAGCCCCGCCCGCTACCTTCCCTGTCGTGACTGACGTAGTGCGCAGCGAGCTTGACCTTGCCCGGGCATTGCCTGGGCGTCTGCGCGAGCCGCGCCGACTGGCCGCCATCATCCTGATCGCGCTGAGTGCCGGGCTCGTCTTCGCGTTCCTGTGGGCGCGCGGCGACCTGGCCGGCTCAGATGCGCTCGCGTACTGGACCGGGGTGCGCCACTGGCTCACCGGCCAGGACATCTACCAGGTCATCCCCGGCCGCTACATCGCGCCCAGCCAGGGAGCGCTGCCGTATGCCTATGCGCCGTGGTCGCTGTACCTGTTCCTGCCCTGGGCGGCACTGCCGTGGGACATTGCCTGGTTCATCTGGCGTGCCCTGAACGTGGCGCTCTTCGCCGTGACCGTCGCGTGGGCCTACGACCGGCGGCCGCTGGGCACGGCCATCGTCGTCGCGCTGCTGGCGCCGTCGCTCGCCGCGAACCTCGACACGGGCAACGTCAACCTGCTGATGGCGCTCACGCCATTCCTGGCCTGGCTGGTCGCCAGCCGACTGGGCGGTGTCGGCTGGGCGCTGGGCACGGCGCTCAAGTTCATCCCCGCGCCGCTGCTGCTGTTCATGCCCCGCGCGTCGTGGCGCATCGGCCTCGCGCTGCTCGCGGTTCTGGCGCTGCTGACTCTGGCGACGTGGCCGCAGACGTTGCGCCAGCTCGACATCGTGCTCGACTACCCGCGCCCGTTGCGCATCGACTACCTGATCCTGCTGTGGGGAATAGTTCCATGGCTGTGGCAGCGCGACTGGCCACCACGGCTGACCCGCGAATGGCTGGCCGGCGGGCCGCGGCCGCAGGACGCCACGACGATCTGACCTCGGCCAAGGAAGCGCCGGTCAATTGCCCGCCGACTGTGCCGGCTGGCAGCTTGGGCACCAGTAGACACGGCGCGGCGGTGAGTCCGGTGTGCGCCGCGTCACCGCGCTCCGGATGGACGTCCGGCAGCGCAGGCACGGCCGGCCGGTACGGCCGTAGACGTAGACATCTGACGGAGTGCCGGCCATGGTGGTCACCCGTGCTCCGCCGCGACTGTTGAGCTTCACCAGCCGCCCGCCGCGCTCGAGCATCGCGCGCAGCTTGTCGTCGCTGACGTCCGCAAGCGGCGTGAGCGGGTTCAGCCGCTCGAGAAACGGCAGCTCGCTGCGGTACACGTTGCCCAGCCCGGCCACTGCACTCTGATCGAGCAGCGCATCGCCCACCGGCATCCATGCCAGCCGTTCCTCGCGCAGGGCCGCCAGCGCCGCGTCGATGTCGAAATTGGCCGTCGCCGTGTCCGAGCCGAGGGAGCCGAGCGAGGGATGGATCGCCAGTGCGCGCGTCTCGAGCAGCTCGACCGTCGGGGCGTCGAAGCAGGCCGCCACGCACTCGTCGGTTTCGAGCAGCGCGACGACGCGCGTGGGCGAGCGACGCCACGCCTCGCCACGGCGATATCTGTGCCACGAGCCGTGCAGCCCAAGGTGAGTGTGCAGCGTGAGGCCGTTGTCGAAACCGATGAGCAGGTGCTTGCCACGGGTATCGACGTCGACGACGGCGCGGCCGACGACGCGCTCGAGATGTGCGCCGCCCGGGCGGCCGCGCGCGGCGACGATCGTTTGGCCGACGAGCAGCGGTCGGAGAACCTGCGCAATCCGGGCGAGCGCGTCGCCCTCAGGCATCTCGCGCTCTGACTACGCGCGTAGGAGCCAGCCCCGATACGAACGCTGGAACCCGGCGGCCGCGAGCGCGGCTGCGTGCGCCGATTCATTGACGCCCACTCCGTCGACGCGCTCGATCTGGAGGGTGCGGAGCCGGCCATCCGCGAGCAGCTGACGCAGCGCGTTGAGCGCGAACGCAGCGACCTCCGGGCGGCCGAAGGCGGGCAGCGTCTCGATCTGCTTGCCACCGGAGCCCAGGTAGAGCGCGGGTTCGCCATCGACCAGGACGACATACGCTCCGGCACTGCGCGTCAGCGGCCGGCGATCCTCGTCCGACCAGCGCGGCCAGGAAAGGCTCGCCCCGTACGGGTTGGCCGGATCAGCCGCGGCCAAAATCACGGCCTCTGCCGGCGCGGCATCGCCGCTCGGGTCGCCACGCTCGGCGCGCAGCCGATCGAGCGCGGCCGGGATGCAGAACTGGGCGCCACCCAGGCCCTCGACGAAGTAGCCGCGCCGGACTCTGCCGCGCTCCTCCATCTCGCGCAGCACCGGATAGACCGCTGAGAAGCCGCCGGGCAGTGACTCCCCCGCGACCGTGTCGCGCGTGACGACGCCGTAGCCGTCGAGCAGGCGCAGCGCCTGGGCGTGGCGCCGCTCGGTGTTGGTCGGCGCCTTTCCGCCACGCAGCGCGATCGTGGTTGCGAGCGCATCACTGACCAGCGACCAGCGTCCGGCCGCCTCCGGTGGGCCCATGCGCGCTGCGCTCGCGAAGCGCGGCTTCGCTATGGCCGGCGCAGCTCCGGCGCGCCGGCCGGCGCCGCTGCGCGGCCAGCGCAGCGCGCGCAGTGGCGCAAACGTGTCGTTCGTCAGCTCAGTGGCCCAGACCAGGTCCCACAGCGCGTCGAGCAGCTCACGTTCGCGCATCGGCCGCTCACCCCGCGCAACAGCCACGGACAGCGTCGCGGCCAGGATGTCGCGATAGAACGAGGCGCCGCGCGCGGCGAGGTGACGGCGGATCGCGTCGTGCAGCCACGTCCGCTCGCTGTCCGCGGCGGGCGCGCCGGTGTCGGGCAGCAGCAGGGGCAGTCGGTCGGGGCGGTACAGCGCGACTCGCCCGTCGTCGCGGCCGAGCGTGCCGAGACCGACCCAGATCACCTCGCCGGCCGCGCCCAGCTCGTCGAGCAGGCGCGGCGAGTAGCCCGCGACACGCGCGGGCAGGACGTCGCGCTCGAGCACGCTGGCCGGCAGCGGCGTCCCTTCGAGCTGCGCGATGACCTCGGCCAAGCGGTCGACGCCGCCGCGCCGCTCGCTGATCCCCTGCCACCTCGGCAGGAAGCGGCCCAGCGCCCGTGGCTCGACCGGCTCGATCTCGCGCCGCAGCCTGGCCAGCGAGCGGCGGCGCAGCATGCGCAGCACGTCCGGGTGGCACCACTCGCGCTCGACACCGTTGGGCCGGAACTCGCCGCGCAGCAGCGCGCCGGACGCGAGCAGCGCCTCGAGCGCGGCGTCGATCTCAGCCACCGGCACGCCCCAGCGCGTGGCTGGCTCGATGGCCAGGAACGGCCCGTGATGGCGCGCCCAGCGCAGAAGCAACCCGGCGAGAGCGTCCTCCACCGGCATCAGGAATGCCTGTGGCGTGCCGACCGGCGGGACAACGCCGAGCGCATCCCGAAAACGAGCGACGTCCTCCGTCGCGATCCAGCGCTCCTCGCCAGTGATCCTGACGTGCAGCGCGCGACGATCGGCGGCCAGCGCCTCGAGCCATTCGTTGGCGGCAGCCGTTCGCGAGCGTTCATCGGTACCACGCACTCGGGCGGCGACCTCGTCCGCGCGCAGGTCACCCAGCCGGCGCAGCAGGTCGTGGACCGCGTCGGCCGAGCCCGCCTGCCGGTCTCCGGCGAGGAACTGGAGCTCCAGCTCGAGCTCGGCCAGGGCGTCGGCGTCGAGCAGCTCGCGCAGCTCCTCCGCGCCGAGCAGCTCGCGCAACAGGTCGCGGTCGAGCGCGAGCGCCTGTGCGCGGCGATCGACGAGGGGCGCATCGCCCTCGTACATGTACGACGCGATGTAGTTGAACATCAGCGAGCTCGCGAAGGGCGACGCGCGACGCGTCTCGACGCTGACGATGCGGATCTCGCGCCGCTCGATCGCGGCCAGGATGCCCTTCAGCGCGGGCAGGTCGAAGACGTCCTGAAGGCATTCGCGGTACGTCTCGAGGATGATCGGAAACGAGCCGAAGCGGCTGGCAACGCTCAGGAGCTGCGCCGAGCGCTGGCGCATCTGCCACAGCGGCGTGCGCTGCCCCGCGCGTCTTCGGGGCAACAGCAGCGCACGCGCGGCGTTCTCGCGGAAATGGCTCGAGAAGAGCGCCGACGAGCCGAGCGCGCCGATGACGAGCTCCTCGACCTCCTCCGACCCGACGCGCACTGCCTCCTCTGCCACGGCCACGGCGCCGCCGCCGACGCCACTGTCCGCGGTCAAGCCCTCGCCGCCCAGCTCGTCGGTCATCGGCAGCCGGACGACGATGCCGTCGTCGCTCCAGATGGGCTGGACGTCGAGCCCCAGCTTCTCGCGCAGACGAGCCTCGATCGCCAGCGCCCACGGCGCGTGGACTCTTGCTCCAAAGGGCGTCAGCAGGCAGATGCGCCAGTCGCCCAGCTCGTCGCGGAAGCGCTCCATGACGATCGTCTTGTCGCTCGGCAGTGTGCCGGTGACCGACTGCTCCTCGGCGAGGTAGTCGAGCAGGTTGCGCGCAGCAAGCTCGTCGAGCATGTGCTCGTCGCGCAGCTTCTTCTCGGCCGCGTCGCGGCGCTTGACGCTGCCGCTCGTCGCGTCCTCGCCGTAGGTGCGCGTGAACTCGCCCAGCGCGCGGCCGAGCTCGATCGGCCTGCCCGGCCCATCACCCTTCCAGAACGGGACCTTGCCCTGCTCGCCCGGCGCGGGCGAGACGAGCACGCGGTCGTGGGTGATCTGTTCGATGCGCCACGCGCTCGCGCCGAGCAGGATCACCTCTCCTTCGCGCGCCTCGTAGACCATCTCCTCGTCGAGCTCGCCGACGCGACGGCCGCCGGCCCGTGCCTGCCGGGCTTTCGTTCCGGGGCCGGCGGTCTGGTCGATATCTGGATCTGACAGATACACGCCGAACAGGCCGCGGTCGGGGATCGTGCCGCCGCTGATGACGGCCACGGTGCGCGCGTCGCGGCGGCTCTCCACCGTCCCTGCCGCGCGGTCCCAGACGACGCGCGGACGTAGCTCGGCGAACTCGTCACCCGGATAGTGGCCGGCGAGCATGCCCAGCGTGGCCTCGAACGAGTCGCGACCCAGGTCGGCGAAGTTCTCGGCGCGGCGAACGAGGTTGAACAGCTCGTCGGCCGGCCATCGGTGGTCTGCGGCGGTCGCGACGAGCTGCTGGGCGAGCACGTCGAGCGGATTGCGCGGGATGACCGTCGGCTCGATGTCGCCGTCGAGCATCCGGCGCGTGACGACGGCGCACTCGAGCAGGTCGCCGCGGTACTTGGGGAAGATCACGCCCTTCGACGGCTCGCCGACCTGGTGACCCGCCCGACCGATGCGCTGCAGCCCGCGCGCGACCGAACCGGGCGACTCGACCTGGATGACGAGGTCGACCGAGCCCATGTCGATGCCCAGCTCGAGGCTGGACGTCGCCACCAGCGCGGGCAGTCGGCCGTCCTTGAGCATCTCCTCGATCTGCAGGCGCTCCTCGCGCGCCAGCGAGCCATGGTGCGCGCGGACGAGCTCCTCACCGGCCAGCTCGTTGAGCCGCAGCGCGAGCCGCTCCGCAAGGCGCCGGCTGTTGACGAAAACGATCGTCGAGCGATGGGCGCGGATCAGCTCGAGGATGCGCGGGTGGACCTGTGGCCAGATCGAGCTGCGCGCGTCCGGGCCTGCGGCTGAGCCGCCCGGCTGCCGCTCGGGCGGCAGCACCTCGCCGATCGCGGCCATGTCCTCGACGGGGACGATGACCTTGATGTCCAGCTGTTTGCGCACCCCCGCGTCGACGACCTTGACCGGCCGCGGCAGGCCCGCCGTGGTGTCGTCGGCAGGAGTGGCGCGGCCGCCCAGATAGCCCGCGACGACGCTCAGCGGGCGCTGTGTCGCGGACAGGCCGATGCGCTGCGGAGGCTTTTCTGCGAGCGCTTCGAGGCGCTCGAGCGACAGTGCCAGGTGTGCGCCGCGCTTCGTCCCCGCCAGCGCATGAATCTCGTCGATGATCACCCACTCGACGCCGCGCAGCGCCTCGCGCGCCTGCGAAGTCAGGATCAGGTAAAGCGACTCGGGCGTCGTGACCAGGATGTCCGGCGGGTGCTTGCCGAACGCGCGTCGCTCGTGCGCGGGCGTGTCGCCCGTGCGCATCGCGACGCTGACCTCACGCGCCGGTGCCCCGAGCTTGCGCGCGGCCATGGCAATGCCCGCCAGCGGCGAGCGCAGGTTGCGATTGACGTCGTGCACGAGTGCCTTGAGCGGCGATACGTACAGCACACGCAGGCGGCGCTGCGGATCCAACGGGAGCGGCTCACTCATCAGCCGGTCGATGCACCACAGGAACGCCGCGAGCGTCTTGCCCGAGCCGGTCGGGGCGCAGATGAGCGTGTGTTCGCCGGCCGCGATGGCCGGCCAGCCCTGCGCCTGGGCAGGCGTCGGCTCCTCAAAAGATGATCGGAACCAACTCTGCGTGGCGTCGCTGAAGGCAGCCAGCGGGTCGGTCACGGCGGGCACGGGCGGCGAGTATAGAACAGCTGTTCGTGTCCCAGTGTCCGGCGACCAGCGATCCGCGGTCGCGATGCGTGTGGCGCATCGGCACGTCGTCAATCCACGCACAAAGTCGGCCCCGAGAGCTGGCGCGCAGCGGTTGCGCTGCGCGAATCGCCGGCCGCCGAGCGTGTCTGTGCATCACGGACGGGGTGGTGCGCGACAGCACCGCCAATGGCCGTATCTCTTGGTCATGGCCGCACCGGTACCTCGCTGTCCTGTTGCTCGGACGCGCCGATCCGTACGTTCGCCGAGATGGCAACCTTGGGCGAGACTCAGCACCCCAGGCGGCGCCGGCGCAGGGTCACGTTCCTGGCCCTGCTGCTGCTCGTGCTCGCGGCTCCAGCCGGCTACGTCGCGGCCGTGCAGCCCGTCGCGCCCTACGTAGTGATCTTCCACGACGACGCGGTGACGGTCCCCGACGACTCCGCCGTGGCGCGTGGAGGCGCCACGATTTCGTTCATCGACGCGGCACGGCCGGCAAACCAGCCTGTGCCGCAGACGCAGGCCGTGGCCGATCAGACGTCCGGGGTAGCGCGCAAGGTCGACACGGGCAAGGTCAACGCCCATGTGCGCGACATCGAGGCGCGCACCGGCGTCAGTGTCGACGACGTCTACTCCTCGGCGGTCGGTGGCTTCAGTGCTCAGCTCACGCCGCCACAGTCGGCTGCCATCGCCGCCGATCCGTCGGTCGCTGCGGTTATGCCCGACGTGCCGGTCAGCCTGCAGGATGTCGACGACCCCAACGACGCCGGTCTTGGCGGATCGGTGCGCACGACGGCCAACCCGAGCGAGCGCGTCCAGCCCGGCGTCAAACGCATCGGCGCACGCAGCCCGCAGCTCGACGCGTTGACCGCCAACGGCTTCCGCATCAACGCCGACGTGGCGATCATCGACACGGGCATCCAGCGTGATCATCCCGACCTCAACGTCGTCGGCGGCTACAACTGCACGAGCCGCGACCGAACCAAGTGGGACGACAACAACGGCCATGGCACCCACGTCGCGGGCATCGTCGGCGCGCTCGACAATCGGGTCGGCGTCACCGGCGTCGCGCCCGGAGTTCGCCTGTGGAGCGTGAAGGTGCTCGACAGCACTGGCCATGGCTTCCTGTCATGGGTCGTCTGCGGCGTCGACTGGGTCACCGCACAGCGCGACCGGAGCAATCCCAGCCGGCCGCTGATCGAGGTCGCCAACATGAGCCTGGCCTTCTCGCTGCCCGGCGGCGACGACGGCAACTGCGGCAAGAACAACAACGACACGCTGCACATGGCGATCTGCCGCTCCGTTGACCGCGGCACGGTCTACGTCGCCGCCGCCGGCAACGACTCCGAGAACGTCCGCCACACCCGGCCCGCGGCTTACGACGAAGTCATCACCGTGTCCGCCATGGCCGACTACGACGGTCGCGGCGGCGGCCACGGCTACCCGGCCGAATCGTGCCCGTACTGGAGCCCGGAGCCGGACGACGCGTTCACCAGCTTCAGCAACTACGGCGCGGACGTCGACCTGATTGCGCCGGGTAAGTGTGTCCTTTCGACATACATAGGCAGCCGCTACGCGTGGATGAGCGGCACGTCCATGGCCACGCCGCACGTGACCGGTGCGGTCGCGGTCTATCGCATGCTCTACCCGCGCGCGACGCCCGCCCAGGTGCAGATGGCGCTCGAGGCCGTCGGCACGCACGACTGGCGCTCGAACACCGATCCCGACCCGGACCACGAGCCCGCGGTGTGGATCGGCCAGTTCCGCGAGGTGCCCGACTTCTCGATGAACGCGTCACTGTCGTCGAGCACGGCCGCGCCGGGATCAACGCTGGACGTGAACGTGTCGCTGGCACGCGTTGGCGGTTTCACGGCACCGATCAAGATTGCTCTGGGCGGCACGCCACCGACCGGCATCAGTGCCCCGCCCGTCGTGACGCGCGGCAACAACTTGTCACTCGCGGTGCGAGTCAGCGCTGGAGTGGCGCCCGGCCGCTACTCGCTCACGGTCAGTGCCACGTCCGGCAGCGTCGTGCACACTTCTACCGTCACCTTCGTCGTCCACGGCAGCCCGCCGCAAGCTACGTTCGTCTCGCCACGCACGGCCTTGACCGTGACGCCTGATGGAGCCGTGAACGTCTCATGGAATGAGCGCGCCGGAGGCGCCCAGATCTCCGCGCGTCGGCTTGATCGCCAGATCGCGCAGATCCGCACGCCGGGCACGTGCGACAACGTGTCGTGGTCTGTCGACGTCACGCGCAACACCGCCTCGGACACGACCGACCACGTGCGCAGCGGCTACTGCTACCGCTGGGTGCTGACGCTGACCGACAGCGCCGGCAACAGCTCGACCGCCTACTCGGGCGCGGTGCTCATTGACGCGACCGCGCCGCGCGCGCCAAACGTCCAACTCGCGGCATCGGCCGAGTACTCGCCCGATCTCGCCGCGCTCGGCGTCGACCAGGCATACGTCGGTAGTGCCGGGACCCTCTGGGTCCGCGCCGGCGTTTCGGACAGCGTGCCCGTTCAGGTCAGCGGCAGCGACCCCGAGTCGGGCATCTATCGCAACGTCGCGTCGGTTGTCGGTGGCTCCGGCTGGCAGGTTTCCTGGATCGTAGCTCGGTCGACGGCTCGCTGCGCCTGTACTACTCGTCCAGTGGCAGTACGGCCAAGCTCAACCTGAGCAGCGTCAACAACGCTGGGCTCGAAGGTCCATCAACCGTCGGCACGCTGCTGCGCGACTCGACGGCGCCCAGCGCGGCGACCTGGACATCTGCTCCGGCGGACACGACGCGCTCGATCCGTGGCGCTTACTTCAAGCTCAACTGGACAGGTGGCTCGGATACCGGTTCCGGTCTGGCCGACCAACAGATCGTCGGCCGCTACCGCGCCGGCCTGAACAGCGACGGCACGTGCAAGATCAACGGCTTCAGCCCCGACGGCGGTTTCCGCCTGGCATCGGACGCGAGCTGGGACAGCGGCCTGCAGCCGTCGAGCTGCTACGTCTGGTCGCTGCGCACGATGGACAACGTGGGCAACACGTCCGCCGCGGTGATCTCGGGCTACATCATCACGCTGCCTGACTGGAAGAACTAGCTCGCCCCTGCCTCAACCTGGGCCAGGAAGTCCGCGAGCAGCGTGTTGAACTCGGCCGGCTTCTCGAGACTGACCATGTGCGCGACGTCCGGAAAGACGTGCGACTTGACGCCCGGAATCTCGGCGGCCATCTTTTCGCCGGCGGCATTCGTGTCGGCGGTATCGAGCCGGCCCCAGATCACCAGTGTCGGGATCTTGACCTCGCCCAGCCTGCCAACCGCGGGCGGATCAAGCTTCTGGACCTGGTCTGCCTCCTGGTCGGCTTTGTAGTTCTCGAGGTTCCAGTCGACCATCCTGCGCCGCATCTCCGGGTCAACGCGCGTGGAGGGCTGGCCGGGCCCGTCGGTCCAGATCTGCGTTTCGCGCTCGACGACCTTGTCGTACTCCTTGGCCTCCCATAGCCGCTCTATCTCCGGCCAGACATCGATCAGGCGCGGGTCATCGACATCGAAGCCGCTGATGCCACTGCCGACAAGAGTCAGCGAGCGCACCCGATCCGGGTGCGAGAGAGCGAAGTCGAGCGCGATGGATCCGCCGCGCGAGTTGCCGACGAGGTGCGTCCGATCGATCGCCAGGTGGTCGAGCAGTTGGAGCAGGTCTGTGGCGTTGGAATACGGAACGTCTTCCGTCTGCGTCTGACCGAAGCCGCGCTCGTCGTAGCGCACGACGGTGTAGCGATCCTTGAACGCCGCGACCTGCGCGTCCCACATGCGCAGGTGGGCGACGCCGGCGTGGATCAGCGTCAGCGCCGAACCGTCGCCGTCGACCTCGTAGTACAGCTTCGTGCCCGGGTAGACGACGTAGCCTGTTTCGCTCCTGGTCATTGGCTCCTCCTGAGCAGCTCGAGCGCCTGGGTCAGTGCATCGTCGGCGGTCTTGGCGTTGCGTGCCGCGATGTCGGGCGACTCGGGAGTCGCCAGGTCGGTGGGATCAAGGTAAGTCTCGGGCAGTGGTGCCTGGTCGAAGCGTTCGGCTTTGGCTGCCCAGTTGGCGCGCCACTCCTCCGATGTTGAGGGCGGCGGCTCGCGGTGCGCCTGCGCCAGCCAGATGAGCGACCACGACCTGGGCACGACCCGGTACGCGTCGTAGCCGCCGCCGCCCGTCGCCAGCCAGCGGCCATCGCAGAAGTGGTGCGCGATCTCGTCGAGCAGGGTCGTGGCGGCGCGATAGGCATTCGTCGTCAGGCGCAGGTGCGCGAGCGGGTCGTAGGCATGCGTGTCGCAGCCGTGCTGGCTGACGAGGAAAGTCGGCTTGAACGCTTCGGCGAGCGCGGGCAGGGCCGATCTCACAGCCGCGAGCCATGAGCCGTCGCCGCTGTACGGCTGGAGCGGGATGTTGACTGCCGTGCCTTCCGCGCCGGGACCGCCCCGCTCGTCGACGAAGCCCGTGCCGGGGAAGAGAGTTAGGCCGGTCTCGTGGATCGAGAACGTCAGCACCTGCGGGTCGTCCCAGAAGAGTGCCTGCGTCCCGTCGCCGTGGTGCACGTCGAGGTCGACGTACAGCACGCGATGGCCGGCGTCCCTGGCCCTGGCCACGCCAAGGGCGATGTCGTTGTATATGCAGAAGCCCGATGCTCGGCCGGCCATCGCGTGGTGCAGGCCGCCACCGGGGTTGAAGGCATGGTCGGTTTGCTCCGCGAGGATGCGATCGACAGCCTCGATGGAGCCGCCCGCGACCATCGCCGACGCCTCGTGCATGTTCTCGAACGGCGGGCAGTCGCCTGGCCCGATGCCCGCCGCCGGCACGTGGTGCCACGGGTCGATGCCGAAGTTCCTGACCGTCCTGACGTAGCCCGGCGTGTGCAGGCGCTGCAGCTCGTCGTCAGTCGCGACGCGCGGCTCGACGAAGTTGGTGGCCCCGGTCGCACGCATGAGCTCGATCGACGGACCGAAGCGGCGCGGCGTGAGCGGATGGTCGGGGCCGAAGTCGTAGTCCAGGTACGCGTCGCCGTAGACGACGAGCGGCTCGCTCAAGCCTCGTCGCCTGACTCACCCGGGTCGCCTGTGTCATCGCCGTCCGCTGCGGGCTCCCAGCCCGTCGCGGACAGCGCGTCGCGCCACGCGCCCGCGGCGTCGCTGCCGGCGTCGAGCCGGACCACGTAGCGGCCCACGAGCTCGGCGAACGCGCCGGCATCCTCGTCGGGAGCCGCGAGAACGGTCGCGTGATCAGGGAGGTCGATGGCGTCGTCGGCGATACCCGCGGTGATGACCAGGCGTGCGGAGTGGTAACGCGCACCGTCCACTGCGGCGCTCAGTGCCGCGCTGTCCAGCTCGTCGGCGACGACCAGTACCCGGCAGTCCGCGACGTAGCGCAGGCCAAGTTCGATGTCGGCCGCGTCCAGACGGGCAACCTTCCCGCCGGGCACGCGCAACAGCGCCGCATGCCCGACACGTGCCCGGCCGAGGGCGACGATCGTCTCGTCACCGGCCTCGTCATCCGCGACGCTGCCGACGATCTCGACGCGTGCCCCGTTGGTTGCCGCCGCGGCCGCGACCCTGCCCGTCAGTCGGTCGAGCACTCCGCCATCGTCGAGTCCCGGCCGGCCGACAACGACGATCACGCGGCCGCGGCGTCAAACGGCACGAGCTCGACCTCGCCCAGGCCGGCGTCGCGCAGCGGCGCCTCGACCTGCGCGGCGTCGCCGACGATGACGATCGACAGCTCTGTGGGCCGGATGTGGCGTGTCGCCGCGCTCAGGATGTCGTGCCCGCTAACCGCGGCAACCTGTGGCCGGTAGCGGTCGAGCTCGTCGTCGGGCAGGCCGAACACGATCAGGCCACCGAGCGCCGACGCGACCTGGCCCGCGCTCTCGAAGCGCAGCGGGAAGACGCCGACCAGGTAGTCGCGCGCGGCCATCAGCTCGTCGTCTTCCACCTCGGCGTTGAGGAACTGGCGCACGATTTGCATCACCTCGAGCACGGCCGGGACAGTCACCGCCGACTCGACGGCCGTCCTGATGGCGAACGGCCCGGCATGGCGGCGCATGTCGAACGACGAGTGGATGCCGTACGTGTAGCCGAGCTCCTCGCGAATGACGCGGTTAAGGCGCGAGTTGAAGGTGCCGCCGAGGATCGCGTTGAGCACTGCCAGCACGTGGAAGTCGGGCGTCTTGCGCGGCACTCCGACGTGGCCGATGCGCAGCTCGGACTGCGGCGAGCCCGGCCGATCGACGAGCACGACCTTTGGCGCCGCACTTGGCCGAGCCTGGGCCGACGCGCCGCCCGCGCCGCCTGGGTTGGACGGGATTCCGCCCAGGCTCTGTTGTGCGATCCGCTCGAGATCGATGCCGGCGAGATCGCCACACACAACCAGCGTGGCTCTACTCGCGCCGAGCAGCTGCGCATGCCGGACAGCGACAGCGTCACGATCGAGCTTCTGGACCGTTTCGCGCACCCCGCCGAGCGGCCTGCTGTACGGCGTGCCCGCGTCGTAGATCGTCTCCGGAAAGACCCGCTCCGCACGGCGGCCCGGATCGGCCAGCGCCTGCATCAAGTCGTTGAGCCGCTCGTCGCGCAGCCGTTCCACGTCAGCGGCGGGGAACGCAGGCTGAACCAGCATCTCGGCCAGCAGCGCCAGCGCCGGCTCGAAATGCGAGCGTGGCACCTCGACGCTGACGCTGAGCGTCTCCCACGTCGCCGTGGCGTGCACCTCCGCGCCGAGCCGTTCGGTCGCGTCGATGAACTCGGTCGCGTCGCGTTGACGAGTGCCCTCGGGCATCGCCCGGCCGGTGAGCACGGTGACGCCGCCAAGCTCCGCTGGCTCGCTCCAGCCACCGTCCGCGAGCAGCACCTGGGCCGCGAGGAGGGCCCGACCGGGCAGGTTGGCGTGGACCACGTTCAGCCCGTTCGGCAGCGTGAAGCGCTCGAAGCGCGGGAAGTGATACTCGCGCGGTCGACCCGGACCGGGCCGCACGTTGAGCACGGACAGGTCCGTCGAAGACGCGACGACAGTTGCCGTCGCCGGCTCGGCAGCGAGCGTGTCGGGCGTCAGATCTTCTTTTGTCCGTTCCTGGATCGTGTCGGTCGCAGCAGGCTGCTCCTCCTGGTCGGTCGTGAATCCCTTCCCGGCCTCATCCTCGAAGGTCACTGTGCCACCTCGGTTGTCACTGCCTGCCCCCCGTCCGCGCCGTTGCCCATCGACGAGCGCGGCACATACGTGAGCACGACCCGGTTGTCGTCACGGAACACGGCGCGCGCGACGGCCTGGATATCGGCGGCCGTGACGGCGAGGTAGCGTCGCAGCTGGTCGTTGATCAGCTCCGGCTGGCCGAAGAGCGCTGCCCACATAGAGAGTCTGTCGGCCACCTCTTCGACGCGGCTCAACGCGCCAAGCTCGCTCGCCTCGATCAACGCCCGGGCGCGGGCGAGCTCATCGTCGGTGACGGGTTCGTCGACCAGGCGCTGGAGCTCGTCGAGGAACGCTCGCTCGCACGTGGCCGCGTCGCTCTCCGGCCGGACCGTGACCCAGCCGCCAAAGAAGCTCGTGCCATCCACGAGCGGCAGGCCGAAGGCGGCAACATCCTGGGCGATGCGCCGATCGCGCACGAGCTGCCGGTAGAGGCGCGAGCCGCGGCCGCCGGCGAGGATCTGCGAGCAGACCTCCAGGGCGTCGAACTCTGGCGTCCCGAACGGCGGGCAGCGGAAGCCGAAATGAACGCGCACGAGCGGCACGTCGTCCGGAACGGTCTCGCGCACCTCGCGGCCAAGCGTCGGGGAGATGTGATCGATCTCCGGCTGGCGGATGGATGAATTGGCCGGGATCGGCCCGAAATAGCGTGCCGTCGCCGCATGCGCCTCCTCAACCTCGACATCGCCGACGATCGAGAGCACCGCGTTGTTGGGCGCGTACCAGGTCTTGAAGAAGGCGATGACGTCATCGACGGTCGCCGCGTTGAGGTCCTCCATCGAGCCGATCGGAGTGTGGCTATACGGATGCTCGGGCGGAAACACGGCTGCCATCAGCCGCTCGTAGAAAGAGCCGTACGGTCGGTTGTCGTAGCTCTGGCGCTTCTCGTTCTTGACCACCTCGCGCTGGTTGTCGAGGTTCTCCTGGTCGAGCGCATCGAGCAAGGTCGCCATGCGGTCGGCCTCCAGCCAGAGCGCCAGCTCGAGCTGGTGCGAAGGCAACGTCTCGAAGTAGTTCGTGCGGTCGAAGAAGGTGGTCGCGTTGTTGACGCCGCCGGCGCTCTGGATGAGCGAGAAGTGCTCGGCCTTGGTGACGTGGCGCGAGCCCTGGAACATGAAGTGCTCGAACAGGTGCGCAAAGCCGGTCCGGCCGGGCTGCTCGTGGCGCGAGCCGACGACGTACCAGAGGTTGACCGCGACCACGGGTGCCAGGTGGTCCGGGGAGACGATCACGCGCAGGCCGTTGGCCAGCGTGCGTTCGTCGAGCGCGATGGTGGGGAAGTCGCTCATGGGCGACGTGCCGGTCTGGGCGATCGGCGGCTGGGGCGTTTGGGTCACGCGCGGATTGTGACGCAGTAGCGTCGCGGCCGTGCTTGACGCCTGACCGATCATCCGGCTAGGGCAGCGACGAGGGACGGGTGAGCGAGGTGGCGCCGGGAATCGTCACACCGATTGCCGAACAGACTGCGGCGACAGTCGCGGGGAGGCCGACTAAGGCGCTGCCCTGGCCGCACCTGCTCAACATCTCTTTCTACTGGCTCGGCCTGAACGTCATCTGGGCCGGCCTGGGCTACGTCATCTTCCAGGCGCGCTTCACGGCGCTCTATGGCCGCGGCCTCGCGAGCGGCTACCAGGCGCTGCTCCAGACGCTGCCGGTGTTCATCTCGATCCTGGTCCAGCCGACCGTAGCGACGATCTCCGACTACACGATCACGCGCTGGGGTAGGCGCAAGCCCTACATCGTCATCGGCGCGCTGCTCGACATCGTCTTCCTGTGGGGTATCGCGAGCTCGAACGACTTCGTCGCCATCCTCGCTTTCTTCATGCTCCTGCAGTGCTCATCGAACTTCGCCCAGGGGCCGTTTCAGGGCTACGTCCCAGATCTCGTGCCGCAGAAGCAGGTCGGACTGGCAAGCGGGCTGATGGGCGTGATGATCGTGCTCGGCCAGGGCGTCGGCGTCGCCATCTGTTCGATTGGGCTGCTCCAGATGTCCGGTGTCGAGCCCTTCTTCGGCACTCCCCAGGGTGCCGAGATGGCGCGCCAGGCATTCTTCCTGCCGACCCTCGCCCTGGCGGTGATCGAGGTGGCGACGATGATTCCGCTCGTGTTCTTCTTGGACGAAGGGCGCCAAGCGCCCGATCGCGGCGGCAGCTCGTGGCGCCAGATCGCGCTCAGCGCATGGGGCACGGACATCCTCAGGGAACGCAGCTACGTCTGGCTGCTCGTGTCGCGCCTCTTCTTCCTAATGGCGCCTGGCACGCTGACCTTTCTCGGTCTCTACTACCTCGTCCAGACGTTCGGCTACGCCGAGGCAGAGAGCGGCGGGCTGCTGCTCCTCCTGACCGTCGTCCTTGGCGTCACCACCGGCCTGACCACTCTGCCCGCCGCGCGGCTGTCAGATCGCATCGGGCGCAAGCGGACGATCTTCATCGCCATCGCCTTCGCCATGGTCGGCATGGCCGGCGTCGCGCTCGCGCCAGGCTTCCAGCTCATGGTCGTCGCGGTCATTCCGGTGGGCATGGCGTCGGGCACCTTCCTGGCCGTCGACTGGGCACTGATGACCGACATCATTCCCAAGGCGACAACAGGCCGCTACATGGGCATCTCGAATGTCGCCACGGCGGTGTCAGGGCCGCTCGGCCAGCTGATCGCCGGGTTCCTCGTCGCCGGTCTCGTCTTCGCAGGCCTGCCGCCCGACCTTCGTGGCGTCCCGGACTCGGGACCCTCAAGTGCCTTCTATGCGCTCGCCCCACGTATCGCCATGGGTCTGACGCTCATCTTCCTGATCATCTCGGCGTTCGCCCTGCGCCACGTCGACGAGCACCGGCGCGACGACTAGACCAGAAGCCTGGAAAACGAAAAGGCCGGATAGTGCCGTGTGTCACAAATTCGAAGGTCCGGCTCGGGAGCGCTCGACCGTCGCCTCCTCGGCAGCGTCCTCGCGTATTACGTGGACGGCCAGATAGTCCTCGCCGTCGAGCTCGGCCAGCGCCTGGGGCATGCGCGCGGCCTGGTCATCGACAACGAGCTCGTCAACCTTTCGCTCCGCCCGCCGCGCGTTGCGCTCGTGGTAGGCAGGCAGCGGCAGGTCGAAGGCGATCACGACGGCAGGTACTCCGTAGCGCGCGGCGAGTCGCGTGTATTGCTTGCGGTTAGCGGCATGGAGGTTGGTCGCGTCGACGACTGTCGTCAGCCGCCGCTTCAGCCGTCCGTTGACGATCAGGGCGACGACCTGGAACGCCTCGGCCGAGGCGTCCTGGTCTCCGGCGTCGTCGGTCAGCAGCGCGCGCGCCGCGTCCGACGAAACAACCTCTGTGACAGCGAAGTGCCGCGCGGCGAAGGTCGACTTGCCCGCGCCCGAAGGTCCGACCAGGAGCACCAGCGCGGGGTCGGGAGTGGTTATGCGCACCGGGCGATTGTCGCGGGCCGGCCAAGCAGCAAACGGCACTGCGGCCGGGTCGTGAACGGACGACGATATCGACCATGATCAGACACTTCGCTCTGCCCGCCGCGCTGGCGCTGGCGACACTCGTCACGCTTGGCACTGGCGCCGCGGCGGCCGAACCCGCAACGATCGGCGGCTCCTGGGCCGCGATTGCGCCATTACCCACCGCGGCCGCGATCCTGACCGTGACCGGCGGCGCCGACGGCCGTGTCTACGCCTTCGGCTTCTGCCAGGGCACGTGCCATCAGCTGGGCGGCGACGTCGGCTACGGCCAGTCCGTCACGTATGTCTACTCACCAGGCGCAGCGAAGTGGCACAAGGGTCGGCCGGCACCGGACATCTGTTCGGACGCCAAGGCATCCGCGTTGACGCCTGGCGGCACCATCCAGCTCGGCGGCTGCTGGACCGATATCACCACCGACGCGGGCTTCCGGGTCGCCGACTACGACCCACACGCGAAAACATGGAGCGAGCCCGGCCACGGACCGTACGTCGACCCGATCGCGGCCGCCGCCGCGGCCAACGGTGACACCTACTGGTACGGCCAGACCCTGCGCCACCAGGACCAGGCCGTATTCATCAGCGGCGACCGCATCGTGACCGAGTCCGCGGCCGGATCGTTCCACAGCGGGGCCCGCCAGCCGAAGCGCGGCCCAGAGGATGGCATCGGCGTCGGAACGGATGGCGCCGTCTACGTCGCCGGAGGATCGCAGGAGTGCCACCCGGAGTTCGGCGCGTGCGACATGCCGCCCGTCGAGGCTTGGGTCCCGCAGCTCAACCAGTGGTTCAAGCCAACCGTCCTGCCGACGAGCCGAATCCGCGTCGCGGTGACCAATGACCGCCGTGGCCGGATCTTCGCCATCGGCGGCATGGCAGCCGATTCGTCGCGCCTCTTCGCCAAGGTCGAGGTCTTCCGCCCGGGCAAGGGCTGGGCGACGGCCCCGCGACTACCGTCGGCGCGCTTCGCCGCGCTGGCAACGTCAACGAGCGACGGGCGCGTCTGGGTCATCGGCGGCTACGACGAGTTCGGCAGCCCCCTCCAGGATGGCTTCGTGTATTCGCCGGCGAACTAGCTGATCGCCACCGGTCCGACTGCGAGCCACGCATCGAGAGGTCTCACGTCCGCCAGATCGTGGGCGATCTGCGGATCGAGGGCCTGAGCGGCAGCGAGCGCGGTGTCGATCGAGGTCAGGCACAGGATCCCCTCGGCCAGCGCGGCGCGCCGGATCGCGCCGGCGTCCTGGACGGGCCGCGACTCTGGCGAGGGCGTGTTGACGACGAGGCCGACCTCTCCCGAGAGGACTGCATCGATGACGCTCCGCCGCCCACCGTCCGGCTCGCCCACGCGGACCACCTCTTCGACGGCGTGACCAAGGATGCGCAGGGCGATGGCCGTGCCGCGAGTCGCGCAGAACCTGTAGCCGGCGCGCGACAGGGCGCGCGCGAGTGGCTCGAGGAGCTCCTTGTCGCGATCCGCGATGGAGAGCAGCGCGACGCTGCCTGAATCCCCGGCAACCGGCGGGCGGAGGGCTGCTGCGGCCAGGGCCTTGGCCATCGCCACGCGCGGATCGGTATGCAGGCCGATCACCTCGCCAGTCGACTGCATCGCCGGGCCGAGCGTCGGGTCAACGCCGCGCAGCTTGGCCGTGGAGAAGACCGGTGCCTTGACCGCGACCACCGAGCGCGGCGCCATCAAGCCGCCGCTCCAGCCCATCGAGCGCAGCGACTCGCCCAGCGCGACCCGCGTCGCCAGCTCGATCATCGGCACGCCGGTCACTTTCGACAGGAAGGGCACGGTGCGCGACGCGCGCGGGTTGACCTCGAGCAGGTAGACGCCGTCGTCGCGCACGATGAACTGGCCGTTGATCAGGCCACGCACACCAACTGCGAGAGCGACGCGCGTGATCGCCTCGACGACCAGCTCCTGGTCGGCGGCCCTGATGCGCTGCGGCGGGTAGACGCCGATCGAGTCGCCACTGTGCACACCGGCCCGTTCGACGTGCTCGATCAGGCCGGGGATGAGCACGTCTTCGCCGTCCGTGATCGCGTCGACGTCGAGCTCCAGGCCCTCGAGATACGCGTCGATGCGCACCGGTCGCTCGTCGTCGACCGCTACCGCGCGCTCGATGATCCGCTCGAGATCCTCGGGTCCGTAGGCGAAGTCGACGGCGAGGCCACCGATGACGAACGAAGGGCGGACGATGACCGGGTAGCCCACACGCTCGGCAACGACGAACGCCTCGTCGACGCTCGAGGCCATGCCGCCCTCCGGCTGCGGGATGCCGAGGCGGTCGACGAGGCCTGCGAAGCGCATGCGCTCCTCGGTCTGGTCGATGGCATCGAGATCCAGGCCGCGCAGGGTGATGCCGTCGGCGGCGAGTGGCCCGGCCAGCCCGAGCGGCGTCTGGCCGCCGAACTGGACGAAGGCGTCGGGCGTCGCGCCGTCGAGTGTCTCGGCGCGCAGGACTTCGAGCACTGACTCCGCGTCGAGTGATTCGAAGTACAGGCGCGACGAAGCGTCGAAGTCGGTCGACACGGTCTCCGGGTTGGAGTTGACCATCACGGCGCTTCTGCCCAGGCGGCGCAGCGCGTCGGCGGCCTGGACCGCGCAATAGTCGAACTCGATGCCCTGCCCTATCCGGACCGGCCCGGAGCCGATGACGAGCGACGCCGGCCGAGGCACGGGTGGCGCCTCGGGCGGCGAGCCCACCGCGGCATAGGTCGAATAGAAGTAGGGAGTCTCCGCGGCGAACTCAGCGGCCGACGTGTCGACCATGGCAAAGCCCGGGTGGAGGCCCATCTCATCGCGCCGCGCGCGAACGGCCGCCGCGCTCAAGCCGGTCATCGCCGCGATATCCCGGTCGCCAAAGCCGGCGCGCTTGGCACCGATCAACAGCTCGTCGCCCAACTCCCGCCCGGCCGCCCGCATGCGACCCTCGAGGTTCATCAACCGTTCGAGCTCGGCCACGAACCACGGGGCGATGCCCGTCGCCTGCTGAAGGAGGGCTGTCGGCACCTCGCGCCGCAGCAGCGCGATCAGCCGCCACAGGCGCGAATCCGACGGCGTCAGGAACCGCCGCAGGCCCTCCTCCGCCAGGGCTGGCGTTTGAACGGTGTGACCGATCAAGGCGGCCGTCAATTCATCGAGGTCGGGTGCCCACTCGGGGTGCTCGGAAAGCCAGCCGGCGCCCGCCTGCTCCATGCCGCGCAGCGCCTTGTTCAGTGCGGCGCCGAAGTTACGCTCGATGGCCATCACCTCGCCGGTCGCCTTCATCTGCGAGCCCAGGTCGCGCTCGGCGCCCGGGAACTTGTCGAACGGGAAGCGCGGCAGCTTGACGACCACGTAGTCGAGCGCGGGCTCAAAGGCCGCGACGGTTTTGCCCGTCACCGCGTTGCGGATCTCGTCGAGGTGCCTGCCAACGGCGATCTGGGCGGCCACGCGCGCGATCGGATAGCCGGTCGCCTTGGACGCGAGTGCCGACGAGCGCGAGACGCGCGGGTTGACCTCAATCACGGCGTACTCGGCATGATCGTGCGATAGCGCGAACTGGACGTTGCAGCCGCCCTCGACCCCGAGCGCGCGGATGATGTCGAGCGCCGCGCTGCGCAGGCGCTGGTGGGTCTGGTCGGACAACGTCTGGACGGGCGCAACGACGATCGAATCGCCGGTGTGCACGCCGAGCGGGTCAACGTTCTCCATCGAGCAGACCGCGATGCACGTGTCCGCGGCGTCGCGCACGACCTCGTACTCGACCTCCTGCCAGCCCGAGAGATAGCGCTCGACGATGACCTGGCCGATGGGGCTGGCACGCAGGCCGCTGCGCACGCGCTCCAGGAACTGCTCCTCGGTCTGGACGATGCCGCCGCCGGAGCCGCCGAGCGTGAACGCCGGTCGGATGACGGCTGGGACGCCGATCTCATCAAGCGCGACGCGGGTGCGCTCTTGACGCTCGCGCGGCGAGTCGCCCTCGACGATCACCGACGGCGGGTACGGCTGGCCGATGCGATCGAGCAGCGCGCGGAACGCCTGGCGATCCTCGGCCATCTCGATCGCCTCGAGCGGCGTGCCCAGCAGGCGCGTTTCCGGGTGCCGATCGAGGACCCCTTCGCGTGCGAGCTGGACGCACAGGTTGAGCGCAGTCTGGCCGCCCAGCCCGGACAGGATGCCGTCGGGCCGCTCACGCTCGAGAATGCGCTCGACACTCGCGACCGTGAGCGGTTCGAGGTAGACCACGTCCGCGACACCCGGGTCGGTCATGATCGTGGCCGGGTTGCTGTTGAGCAGGATCGTGCGCACGCCCTCGTCGCGCAGCGCCCGACAGGCCTGCGTGCCGGCATAGTCGAACTCGGCTGCCTGGCCGATGATCACCGGCCCGCTGCCGATGATCAGCACGGATGCCGGCTTGGTCACGCCGCCTTCACGCGGGCCATGAAACGGTCGAAAACCTCGAGGGCGTCGAGCGGCCCGGGCGAGCCCTCGGGGTGGTACTGGACTGTTTCGATCGGCTTGGTCAAGTGGCGCAGACCCTCGACCGAGCCGTCGTTGAGGTTGCGCTGGCTGACCACGAAGCCTGAGTCACGCGGCAGCGACTCGCCGACGACCTCCACCTCGTGGTTCTGCGCCGTGACCTGAACCTTGCCGCTGTCCACGTCCTTGACCGGGTGGTTTGCGCCGTGGTGGCCGAAGCGCAGGCGGCGCGTGTCGGCGCCCGCGGCACGGCCGACGATCTGGTGGCCCAGGCAGATGCCAAGCAGTGGCCGGCCGTCGTCGATGGCCGCCTGCGCGAGGCGAACGGGGCCGTCCAGCCGCGCCGGATCGCCCGGCCCGGGCGAGAGGACGAGGCCGCGCAGCTCGGGCGCCAGCGCCACCCGCGCGTCGACGGTGTGCGGGAGCACGCGTACCCGCGCGCCGCGCGCAACGAGCTGGCGGACGATGTTCGTCTTGAGCCCGTAGTCCACGACACCGATCAGCGGCCCGTCGGAGGCACCCAGCTCGTGCGGCGCGTCGGCCGACACCTGGCCCACGAAGTCCTGGTCCTCCCAGCGCGCCACTCCGCGCGCCGCGGCGACCGCAGCGTCCGCGTCAACGTCGTTGGGTGCGGAGATGTACACGCGTTGCGTGCCGGTCTCGCGCAAGCGGCGCGCCAGCCGGCGCGTGTCCAGGCCGCAGATCGCGGGCACGTCCCAGCGGCGCAGCAGCTCGACCAGCTGGCGCGCCGGCTCCAGCACGGCGGCGGTGGCGTGCGCGACAACAAAACCGCGCAGCCAGGGCCGCCCAGACTGGTCGTCCCACGCGATGCGGCCGTAGTTGCCGATCAACGGGTAGGTCATGAGCACGACCTGGCCTGCGTAGGACGGGTCGGTCGCGATCTCCTGGTAGCCGCTGTAGCTCGTGTTCGCGACCAGGTCGCCGCCGCCTGAAACCGGCGCCCCGAAACAGATGCCGTCGAGGAGTGTGCCGTCTTCGAGTGCCAGCAGACCGGGCCCCAGCGCGCCGATGCGCGGGTCGACGACGCTGTCGGCTGGGATCGACAGGCGCGTAGAAAAAGAACCACCGCTCTCAATCGAGCGGTGGTCGGTGTGCAGCATGAGCGATCGTCCTCCTTCCCGGCCCTCTCAGGAGCCGCCCTCGCCGGCCTCTCTGGACCGGTGTGAAGGGACGCGTTCAGGTTAGCACGGGCGCCTCGCGATCAGGCGGCACCAGCCAGCGCGGCTAGGCGCCGCTCGACCCGGGAACAGAAGGCTGAGGCTGCTCGCCCCACGTGTCGGTTGCCGAGCCGTCGACGCCGGGCGATGTGCTCGTCTCGGCCGCGGTGCCGCCGTCGTCTGCCCAGCGCAGTGGCTCGAGCTGTGCTTCGGTCTCGGGCAGCATCTGGCCCTGGATCTGGTCGCGTTTCTCGTGCGCCGCTGCGCTCGCGCGGCGCGTCCACGCCGTGAGCTTGTCACGCAGCACCTTGCGTCGCGCCTGCCCACGTTCCGGATCCAGGAAGTACATCAGCGCCAGGCCGGCGCCAAAGCCGGCGAGGAGCGAGATGCCGGGCATGAAGTCGGCCTTGGCCTGCTTCGGCTCGGTCGTCAGGCGGACGTGACGCAGATCCTTGGCGAGCGCCAGCGCGTTGTGATTGGCGCCCTGTGCGGTTTTGCGGCCGCTGAGCGCGAGGGCAGTGCCGATCCCTGCTGCGGCCTTGACCAGCTCGGCGAGCGACCCGTTGGCGTGCCTGACGCGGGCGCCGGCCGCGTCCACGACCGGCGCCGTGGCACCTGCCGTACGAGCACTCGCTTCGCGGCTGAGCTGTGCGGCCACCGCCGACAGATGATCAGCCTCCTGGCTCAGCGCCCGGCGCATCTCATCCCATTTCGCGCTGACGCCATCGACCGAGATATCTGTCGGCGCCTTAAAGGGCATCGTCAAGTTCATAGAAGGCCTCCTGTGGAGTTCATTGTCATGGTGCGACACGCCGCGTCATAGGGTCGAGAGCCGTTCGGCATCTTGTGCTTGCAGGACAGTTGCATTGGCTAGCATCTCGACGTGCGCATAACCGACAGAGAGACGGATCGGCTGCTCGTCTTCAGCGCGGCCGAACTCGCCCGTCGCCACCGCTCGGCCGGGCTGTTACTCAGCGCGCCCGAGGCGATCGCCCTGATGTGCGACGCGATGTTCGAGGCGGCGCGCGCCGGCGCCACTTACGCCGAAGTGGAGGCGGCCGGTTACGCCACCGTCACGCCGAACGAGGTGATGGCCGGCGTCCCTGCCCTCGTCGATGAAGTGCGGCTCGAAGTGCTCATGGACGACGGCACACGGCTCGTCGTCCTACGAAATCCTCTCGGTGAGCCTCACGGCACCGACTCTGAGCGGGTCGCTCTAGTCGACTCGTCTTCGAACCGCGAGCGCCGCACGTTGTCCGTTACGAACACCGGCACGCGCGCGATTCGAGTTTCTTCGCACTTTCCCTTCGACCAGGTCAACCCGCGCCTGGCCTTCGAGCGCGAGGCCGCGGCCGGCTTTCATCTTGACGTTGAAGTCGGCTCGACCGTCCGTTGGGCTCCGGGCGAGACGCGCGAAGTGACGCTCGTACGCCGTGCATAAGCGGGCATTCGGACCCAGGGCCGGCGACCGAATTCGGGTTGCGGATAGCGATCTGGTCCTGACCGTCGAGGAGAACCGGCAAGCCGTTGGCGACGAACCGGTCCTCTCGTACGGCGGCACGATCCGGACATTCAGCCAGGGCATGGCCGGCCCAAGTGAGCTCGACGTCGTCCTCCTCGGTCCTGTCGTGGTCGACCCGGTCGTCGGGGTGGTCAAAGCGGACATCGGTATCAAGGACGGCCGCATCGTCGCCATCGGCGGTGTGGGCATCGACATCGAGATCGGCCCGAACACGGAACCGATCACCTGCTACGGCCTCGTCGCGACACCGGGCGTCGTCGACAGCCACGTCCATCTCGTCACTCCGCAGATCGTCGCGGCCGCGCTGTCGGCCGGCGTGACCACGCTGATCACGGCGGGCTTCGACGAGCCGGCCTGGACGATGGAGCGCTTCATCCGCTCGTTCGAGGCGTGGCCGATCAACATCGGCCTACAGGCCAACGCCCGCGACACGGATCCGACCGCGCTGGACGCCCTGCTGCAAGCGGGCGCGGTCGGCTTCAAGATCCACGAGGACTACGGTGCGGACGCTCGGTTGATCGATGCCGTGCTCGACTACGCCGATGCGCACGACGTCAGCGTGGCGCTGCACACCGACGGCCTCAACGAGTCGGTCGAGCTCGATGACACCGTGGCCGCGATCAACGGCCGCACGGTTCACGCCTATCACGTGGAAGGTGCCGGCGGCGGCCACGTGCCGGACGTCATCAGCCTCGTGCGCGAGGCGAACGTGATCTGCTCATCGACCACGCCGACACTGCCCTTCGGGATCAATGCGCTGGCTGAGCACCTGCCGATGACTTCCATCAGCCACGGCCTGGACCTCGCTGATCCCGTTCAGCTGGAGATGACGCGCGAGCGCATCCGACAGACAACCATGGCCGCGGAAGGTCCGCTCCACGAGCTGGGCGCGATCGCGATCACGAACAGTGACTCGCAGGGCATGGGCCGCATCGGCGAGACGCTGCGCCGAACAATTCAGCTGGCACAGGTCATGAAGACCTGGGCAGGCGACCAGGCAAGCACCGACAACGAGCGCGTCCTGCGTTATCTCGCCAAGTGCACGATCGAGCCCGCGATCACGCACGGCATTGCCCAACACGTCGGCTCGCTCCAGCCCGGCCGCCTTGCCGACATCGTGCTCTGGAAGCCGGCCTGGCTGGGTGTCAAACCGGAGCTCGTCCTCAAGTCGGGCTTCCCGGCGTGGGGCTCGTATGGCGACGGCAACGCGACGGTCGAACGGTCGGAGCCGCGCCGCTACAGCGCAGGCTGGGGAGGCTTTGGCCTGGCTCCGGCGTCAGTGTCGGTGACCTTCGTTTCCGGCGCCCTGGATGTGGCCGCGTTCGCGGCGAAGCTCGGCAGCCGGCGCGCCTTCGTGCCGGTCGTCAATACTCGCGGCCTCACGCGCGCGAACCTTCACCTGAACAGGGCGACCGCCGCCGTGGAAGTCGACCCGCGCGACGGCACGGTCACGCTCGATGGTCAGGTCCTGGCTGTCGCACCTGCGACGAGCCTGCCGCTCAACCGAGCGCACTTCCTCGCTTAGCCGTCCCGCGCTCGGCGGGCAGAAACTCGATCGTCTCGAACGCCTCGTCGCCGACGACCTCGCCCAGGTGACCCGCGCTGATGTGGTAGACGTCGCCCGGCTTGACCTGCGTCTCTGTGCCGTCCGCGTGGCGCACGCGCAGGCTGCCGGCCAGCGCATAGCCGTAGTGCTCGACGAGGCACGTCTGGGTTCCTGCCGTCGGCGCCAGGATGTCGACCCAGCGCCAGCCGGGTTCGTACCTGTAGCGGCCGACCGTCATGCCGTCGAGATCCACGATCGCCGCGTGGGTCTTGTCGTAATCGAGCTCGCGATCCGGCGCCGCGAGCGCCTTGTTCTCCAGTGTCGCCATGTCCGGAAGGCTACCCGGAAGGCGGGCCAAGTGGCTCCACGAGGGCTTCGACGACGACCGGCGCGATCAGCTCTACCCAGCGCGCGTACTGCGCGCCGCTCGGGTGCAGACCGTCGCGCGCGACGAGCGAGCGATCGGTAGCAACTTGGTCCGCGACCGAGACAATGCTCACGAAACGGATCGTGCGCTCCGCTGCGCGGGTGGCCATGAGCCCGTTGAAGCGCGCGATCTGGGCGCGCTGCTGGTTGGCATGGCCGAAGTCAGCTCCGCGCGGGGTCAGCGTGTAGTCGGGCGTCGAGACGGCCACGATCCGGTTCGGCCCCACGGCGGCGACGAGCGTGTCGAGGATGTGCACGAGATTGGCGTCATAGACGACCTCCGGCACGCGCTGGACGATGTCGTTGACGCCGATCAGCACGGTCACGAAGTCCGGATCAAGACGAGCCAGCCGCGGCAGCTCGTCCTCGATCAGGTCACCGGACGTGTAGCCATTGACGCCGAGATTGGCGACCAGCTCGAGCGCCACAGCCGGCCGCAGCGTCGACGTCAGGTGAGCGCGGCAGCCAGTGGTAGCCGGGGCCGAATCGGGCGGGGTATCCTTCCCAGACGCGGAGAATCACGCCCGCTGCGGGGACGAGCACCGCCACAAAGGAGACAACTGATGCCACGTGCGATGTGGCGCGGCGCCATCCAATTTGGCCTCGTGACCGTGCCGGTCAAGCTGTACCTGGCCACGGAAGCCCGCGCCGGCCTGTCGTTCAACCTGCTGCATCGGGAATGCCTGAACCGCATCCAGATGCGCACCTACTGCCCCATCCACGGCGAGATCCCGCGCTCCGACACGGTGCGCGGCTTCGAGTACAGCAAGGGCCAGTACATCGTCATCGACGAGGCCGACTTCGAAAACGTGCCGCTCAAGACGGTGCGTTCGATCGAGATCGGCCTCTTCGTCGAGGCTCACCGCGACTCGCAGGAACTGACCTTCGTCAAGCAGGCGTACTACCTCGAGCCCGAGCCGATCGGGCGCAAGGCGTTCTACCTGCTCAAGTCCGTGCTCGCCGAAGAGGGTCTCAGTGCGATCTGCAAGATCGTGCTCAAGGACCGCGAGGCGCTGGCGTCAATCAACCCGTACGCGAACACGATGCTCCTCTCGACGCTCTACTGGCCGGACGAGGTGCGCTCGACCGCCGAGCTCGAGCTGCCCGAGGAGGACTTCGAGTTCAAGCCGGCCGAGAAGCAGATGGCCCGCCAGCTGATCGACGCGATGAAGGGCGACTTCGAGGCCGACCAGTACAAGGACGAGTACCGCCAGGCGCTGATGGCGGTCATCGAGGCCAAGATCGCCGGCCAGCCAACCGAGCTGCCCACGGTGACCGAGACACCGACCAAGATCGCCGACCTGATGTCGGTCCTCGAGGCGAGCGTCGCGGCGGCGCGCGAGGCGCGTCAGAAGCGCGAGTCGATGGGTGTGCCGGCTGCGGCCGCGGAGTCGGCCAAGGTGGCCGACATATCCGCGGGAACGAAGCGCGGACGCGGGAAGACTGCCGCGGCCCAGGAACGGCGACGCAAGACCGCTTGAAGCCGGCGGGCGCCGGGAGCGCTCAACTCCCGCTCGATATCGGTCCCGCGCGTGGCGGCGTTCTGCCTGGGCGCCTCAAGCCCATGCTTCCGGTCGCCGGCGAGCGGCCGTTTGATGACCCGGACTGGTTTTTCGAGCCGTGGTGGCCGGGCGCCTCGATCCTCGCCTACATCGAAGACGGCCGTGTCCGCTTGCAGACAGAACACCTGGCCGACCCGCTCGATACGTTTCCCGAGCTCGCGTCGATCGTCAACCAGTTTGTCGACGATGGGCTGATCGTGGAGGGCGCGTTGCTCGTCCTCGACGACGAAGGGCGCCCGGATGCCGAGCTGCTCCGGCAGCGCCTGGCCGGGCAGGCCGGTCTCCGGGGAGTGGCAGCGCTCGTCGCATCGGACCTGCTCTACGCCAGTGGCCAATCGCAGCTCGATCTGCCCTTCGCCGAGCGCCGGCGCCGGCTGGGCCGCGTCCTGACCGACGGTGAGACGTGCGTCATCAGCCGCGGCTTCCGTGGCGAGGGCAGGACGCTCGCCGAGGCGGTCAGCTCGATGGGTGTGGCCGAGATATCCGCGCGCCTGCTTGCCGCCCACTACCGTCTGGGCGCGCGGGACGATGCGTGGCTGCGCATCCCGGTCGTCGAGCAACCGGTCGCGCCGACGCGACCGCTGCTTGCCCTGTTGCAGCGCCTGCCGCTGTAATCTACCGATGTTGCGCGCTGCGCGCGTCGGACCACGCCGACGGCTGCGGTGAGGGCGGGGATCGAAGAGAGGGTGCTGCGATGTCTCGTGCTCCGAACCGGTATTTCGACTTGGCCATGATCGGGCTGATCGTCGTCCTGACGGCATCGACCGCCTACATCCACTTCTGGGTGGGCGGAACGATGCTCATGCTCAACTCGCTCGGCTACGCGGGGCTGATCGTCCTCGTCGTCGGCTCGGCACTGTTCTACCGCAAGGCTCTGCCGTTGGTGCTCGCTGCTCTGGCCGCATACGCCTTCGTGACGATCGTCGGCTGGCTGATCCTGGGTCCGTACTTCGATGTCGCCTACCTGGCCAAGGCGATCGAGATCGTCCTCATCTCCAGCATCGCCTTCTACCTGTGGCGCACACGGCCGGCGATCGACGAATCGGTGGCCTGGGCCCGCGCGCTGGTCCGACGCGTGCTCGGCGGGCGCGGGTCATCGGCCTCGGTTGCACCCGCGAACGAGGAATGATGAGGGCCCTGCTGACCGCGGCCGTAGCTGCGGTCCTGGTTATCGCGTGCGCCGGCGGCGGACCGGCGACAACCCCGGCGGGGACGCCGGCCGTGACCGTGCAGCTCTCGGCGGCCAACTCGGCCTTCGAGGAGACGAGCCTGACTGTCCCGGCCGGCGTCACGTTCGCGATCGACTTCGACAACAAGGACTCGGCGCCGCACAACGTTGCCATCGTGGGCGGCCCGGCCGGAGCCAAGGGGGAGATCTTCGGCGGGCCGGGTGAGCGGGTCTACGTGTTCCCGGCACTGTCCGCCGGCACTTATGTCTTCCATTGCGACGTCCACCCGAACATGACCGGGACGATCCAGGCGACCTGAGCCGCGGCGCTTAACGGACGGCCGATGATCGGCGGTAGCCCGCCACCGATCTCGATAGGGACTGCACAAACGTCTTGTCGTCTGACTTTTGTGACCAATGGCACGCGAGGGCAGTGTTCGGGCAGCGTAGGTTTCGTTCAACGACGGGCCGCCGAACAGAGATGCAAGGGGTCGCCTGCTCGGACCGGAGAGTCGGCTTAGCGCCGCGAGACCGGCGGAGGCGACCAGACTTGATACCCACCGACGGTCCGTCGAACCTTTTCTCCCGCCGTTCCCGGCAATAGGCCGTCACCCCCAAATCGACAGCTGCCGGGGCCTTCGTTTGTGCGCCGGCCGCCGGGCAAGCGACAGCTGGATGACGTCAACCTCGTCATAGACGCCGGCCCATTTCTCGTCCCCCCAGCGAACCCAGATCGCGTGCATCCCTGCTGCAGCCGCGTGCTGGAGCTTGATCACGGACCAGGGTTTGTCAGCACTGTCGATCTCGATCGCGAGATCCGGCAGGCGATCGGCGCGCCGGACGACCACGTCGACGAAGCCCAATTGATCTGCCGCTGCCTGGCCGGTTGGGACTTCTACGCGCGCCTCGGTCCGCGTCGTCCAACCGCGCGCACGGGCCCAGGCGACCACCTCGCCCGTGATCCTGGCCGTGATCGCGCCTGTCGAGATACCGCTCAGGTCAGTTGCGAAGAGAACGGTTGCCAGATCGTCAGTAGCGGTCACGGTCGGCATTCGTCGACGTTACCGGCTCTGAGTGCCAGCTTGTTTGGCACGCCGAGGCGCTGCCGAAGAAGGTGTGGTGAACCGGACGCGACAGGATGCGAACCCGCCCGCTGGCGCAGTCCACTGCACCCTTGCACTGGCGCGATCTCGTTCGACCCGAGTGGCCCTGCAGACTCGACCGTTGCCACCTGACTCCCGGAATTGGCCATGAACGAATACGTAGGCCGTCGTGTTCGAGGAGAAGGCTGGGATTGGCCCCGCCATCATGGGACCCACTGGCTGGCCCGTGCATCCCACCGGCCCGCGGCAGTCCCGGCTAGGAGCGGGTGGAGGAAGGGGCCGACGATGGCCAGCGCGTCATCGAGCGTAAGGGCGACAGGGAGCAGCGAGCGACGGGCTTCTGCCGCGTAGCCCGGCTCCCACAGCGTGCGATCCGGGACGGTGACCGTGGTCGGCAACCGTAGGCCGCGACGGCCTGACTCAGATCGGAGGGCGGTGAGCTGGGCGTCGGCGGGGACGGAGACCGCGAGGACCATGGCCACGAGGTCGACGAGGTCCTTGTACCTGGTCGACGGCATTCCGGTGGGTCCGTAGGACTCATACATGGCGCAGACCTTGTCAGCGACATGATCGACTAGCGGGTAGGCCTTGTAGCCGTGCTGTTCGACGTTCGGCATCACGACTCTAGCGAGCGGTGGGACGTCCTCGGGCTCACCGGTCATTCTGAGATCCGATCCCACCAGATCGACGTGGAAGGAGGCCCACACTGTGGGGCCGATATACGCGTTGACCGGATACCGGACGCCACCGGACAGGACCTGCCGCGGGGCGAGCTCAAACCGGAACCAGTCTCCGAGATCAGTCGCCGCTGCCGTCCGGAGGTCCTCCTCGACCACCTCCCGCTCCGCCGCCCGGTAGACATCGACATCGATCGTCCCCCGGACGCCGATGTCGCGAGCGAGGAGAGCGGTGGCGCCCTTGACGATCCAGCCGTCGTCCACGACGTAGAGGCGCTCCAAGAGTCGGTCGTATGCCATCTGGCGCTGGAGCTGGGGCAGCGACCAGCGGCTCTGCATGGCGAGGTCCTTGAGCCTATCCGTGAGGGCACGGCGGAAGGTGCCCGGGGAAGCATAGGATCCGCGCTCCGTCATCCGGCGACTCCTCCACGCGGGTCATTCGCGCCGGAGTCTGTAAGGCGGCCCCTGGCCTCGTTGAGCCACGTGGGCGTCTCCGGGTCGCCCACCATCTCGAGGAGCCAGCGGAGGACCGCGAGGCCGTCGTTACGGCGAAACCCGTGGCGGACAGCCTGGGGTGCGAGCGTCTGGGCGAAGGTGTCGGGATAGTCCTTGACCGCCCGGATCGCGTCGGCGATGACCGCGGCAACCGCGCCCGGATCCTCCTTGTCCTCCAGCAGATCGGCGGCGATCCGGGACGGTCGGGTCACGGGGAGGCCCATGAGGGTGATCGACTCACCCTCCGCTACAGGTCGCACATGGATCCGGACATCTGCCTGGCGGCTTTGGCGCCGCGTCGGGAGCGTGAACTCGTGTCGGTCGGCCGACAGATGGCCAAGTTCATAGAGTGCCGCCGCCGACCGATACGACACCACGCCTTGCTCCGGCGTGCGCTCCCAAGCAGGTACGCCCGGCGCCAGCTGAAGCCAGGCGGCGCGGAGCTCGGCATGATCCGGGATTGGGGCTCCGGCGAGGTGGTAGACACCATGCCCGACGCGTTCGAGGATGCCCTCGGCGACCAGACGAGTGAGGGTGGCCTGGGAGACGCCGGCATTCTCCGCTTGGCGCCTCGTGAGGAGGCCCCACTGGTCCTCGGCATACCTCGAGAGGCGGCTGAGGGTCGGATAACGAAGCACGGCTGCATTCTAGCTCATCATTGAGCTACTTCGCAGCACCATACCGTCGCTGACGCTGCACTCTAGCTCATTGCTGAGCTATGTCGTAGCAGGTAGCGCATGGGACCAGCGACAGGGCGCTGCCCACAATCGCGACAGGTTCCTCCGCCCCGACCGCCCCGACCGCCACCATCCGCCCCGACTCACCGATTGACCGACGTGACATCAAAGAACCCGTCCCGACGCTCCGGACGGCTGAGTTCAGGTCAAATGAGCTGGTGAGCCGCCAGAGATTCGAACTCTGAACCTAGGGATTAAGAGTCCCTTGCTCTACCGTTGAGCTAGCGGCCCGGTGAGTGAGCAGAGGGTTCATCTTACCCTGAGCGGCCGGTTGCTGGCTATCTGAAGCCCTGCTGGCTAGCATCCGCCGATGGACGAAGAGACGGGGACCACCGACCAAAGCCTGACATCGAGCGCGAACCACAGGGCATCGATCAGCCGCAGGAAGAGCCGCAGGATGACCCGGTCGACGACGCCTCGGCCGACTCATTCCCCGCGAGCGACCCGCCCAGCTTCACCGGCTCGACCACCGACTGACACAACCTTCGCTCCGCGGCCCATAGTTGGCGCGGCATGAAAGTTGTTTCCATACCGGCCGCACTCGGACGCGTCGTCGTCGGGATCGCCTTCTACGGACTGTGCCTCTTCCTCGCGGCAGGAACGATCGATTGGCCGCAGGGCTGGCTTCTGCTCGTCATCCTCGCCTATGCCGCGATCGGCGAGGTTGTCGTGCTCGCGATCGGCAACCGCCCGCTGCTCGTTGAGCGGTCGCGACCGCTCAACGACCCCTCGTTCGCGCAGTGGAACAGACGGCTGACACTCGTTGCCAGCACGCTCCTGGTCGCCGTCCTCATCGTGGCCGGCCTCGATCACCGTTTCGGCTGGACTCCGGCCCTGCCGGCGTGGGTGATAGCAGCTGGCGCTCTGGTTGCCGTCTCCGGCAACTCGCTGTTTCTCTGGGCGATGGCGTCGAATCGAACCTTCTTCCGTGGCGTCCGGATCGACCACGACCACCACGCGGTTTCGACCACCGGGCCGTACCGAGCGGTGCGTCATCCCGGCTACCTTGGCGCGATCGCGGCGCAACTGGGCCAGCCCGTTGCCGCCGGAACGCTGGTGGCACTCGTCCCGGCTGTGTTCGCGGCACTGGTCATGCTCTGGCGCACTGCCCGCGAGGATCGCTTCCTGATCGACGGCTTGGCCGGCTACGCCGAATTCGCCCAGCGGACGAGGTTCCGACTCTTACCGCTGATCTGGTAAGCCCAACCGAGCGCTACTCGCAGTGCTGGGCGATCTCGTCCAGGTACGCGCCGATCCCCTGCACGGCCACCAGGCGGTCGTGGAAGTAGCGGTTGACGGCTTCCATGGCCTCGGCGTGCAGGGACTCGACCTCGCTGGCGCGATCCGAGCGCTTGCGGCCGGAGATCTCGTCACGCAGCACGAGCAGCTTGCTGACCATCTCCGCCTCGTCGGGCCCGGTCAGCGCCTTGATCGCCGACATGATCAATTGGTCGACCTGGGCAACCATCACCTCGGAGTCGAACGGCGTCCCCTCGGTCGCGGCGTCGTTGATCGTCCGAATCAGCGCGGCGAGCTGGTAGAGCGCGGTGGTCGGTTCGTCGAACAGCTCGCGGATGTAGGCCGCCTCGGGATACCGGCCGGTGAGCCGGAAGATGTTGTACAGCCGGCGCGCGACCTTGCCCCAGTTCTGGTCCTTGACGCTGTACTTCCAGACCTCGTGCTGGAGCTGGTGGACGTACTCGTCGACCGCGTCGGTCGACATCTCGCGCACGATGCGGTCGAAGAGCGGCTTCGAATCCTTGTCGAGGTAGACCTCCTGGAAGTACGGATCGAGGAAGCCGTCGAGCGGCACGATCCGACCTTCGGGATCCTCCCAGGTTGGATCGAGCACGTTGCTCGCATTGGCCAGTTGGCCGCGTGACGGGTCGGCGACGACCCAGTCGACCTTGCACCAGCCGGGGCTCTGCGCTGCGTCTGCCCACATCACCGTACGCACCGAGCCGTCGGCCGTGCCTACGACCATCTCTGTCGCCACGACTTCGCCGGGGGTCCACGAGATGGGCGTACCGGCCTTGATCTGCTGACCGGCTTTGAGCACGTCAACATCCCACGTGCCCAGCTTCACCTCCCACAGCCGATGGGTAGGACCCGAAAGCGTGGAGATCGCCTTGTCGTGAATGATCTCGCCCAGGATGCGGCACGCCTCCGCGCGCGTTGGCGCGGTGATATGGATGCGCTCGAAGAAGTCCGCGTCGGCCGGGTAGGCGTTGATCCGGCTCTGCGCCGACGAGCCCGACAGCGCGAGGGCCGTGCGCACGTTGTCACGGTCCTCGAAGCCCACGATCTTGGCGATCTGCCGGAAGCGCGCGAGATCGGCCGGATCGAGGTCGAGCATCGACGCACGATGACCAAAAACGCCCGTGTCGACGTCGACGACGATGTCGCCACCCTGCTGCTCCTGGGCCATCGCCTCGATCCAGCGCTCGGCTTCGCCCGCATCCAGCTCAACGCCGAGGCGAGCGGCAGACTCGATCACGCGGGCGACGGCATCGTCCATCTTGGGCTGGGTCATGTGCCCCGATTGTGGCACCACAACGAAATCCGTTGACTGCGCTCGACCGGCCGCCTAACGTCCGCCCATTCCGCTGCTGCATCAAAGGGAGTCCTGATGTCTCGTCCTCTTTCAATTGGCACTCGAGGTCGCGCCGCCACGTTGGCGAGCGCATTCTCGATCGGCGCGATCGCGCTGCTCCTGGGCACGAGCCCGGTGATGGCCGCGACGACCACGTCGTTCGGGGTCAACCTGGTCAAGAACGGAAGCGCTGAGGCTGGCCCAGCCAGCTCCGACGGCAACAGCGGCGTTGCCATTCCCGGTTGGGAAGGCGTCTCCGACAGCAACTTCACCGTCGTCAAGTACGGCACGCCCGGTGGCTTTCCAGCAAAGACCGACGCTCCCGCGAAAGCCGGCAAGAAGTTCTTCAGCGCTGGAGCGGAGCACTTCGGTGAATGCGACACGCTCATCCAGAGCATCTTCATCAAGGGCCGAAACTCGCTGATCGACACCCACCATGTCCAGGTGACCCTGTCGGCCTACGTGGCCACCTTCGACAGTCAGGTGGACAACGCGATCGTCCTGCTGAAGTTCGGCGACGACTCGAACAACTCGCTTGGCAACATCAAGCTGCCGATCCAGACGGCCACGAATGACAAGTTCCATCACCTGACGAAGACGGTGACGCTGCCGCGCAAGACACGCGAGATGACGGTCGTGCTCGAGTCAACGAACCACACCGGTTATTGCGACGCGTACTTCGACAAGATCTCGGTCAAGCTCAGCCAGGTCTGATCGAGTAAGCCCGACGGCGCGGCCGCAAGGCCGCGCCGTTCTACTGATTGTCGATTTGCGCGCGCTGGAGCTTGCCCGAGTAGTCGACGTAGATTGACTTCCACTCGGTGAACGTGTCGAGCGCGACATGGCCCGCCTCGCGGTGGCCGTTGCCGGTCTGCTTCATGCCACCGAAAGGCAGGTGCGTTTCCGCCCCGATCGTGCCGGCGTTGACGTAGACGATGCCCGTCGTGAAGTCGCGCATCGCGCGGAACGCAGTGTTCGTGTCGCGCGTGTAGATGCTCGAGGAGAGGCCGTAGCGCGTCGCGTTGACGGCCATCGCCAGTTCGTCAAAGCCACTGACGCGGATGACGCTCAGGACCGGGCCGAAGATCTCCTCCTGCGCGACACGATCCATCGGCCTGACGCCGTCGAGGATCGTCGGGCTGAAGAAGTGGCCGTGTTGCAGGCCGTCGTCCGTTGCCGGTGAGCCACCCGCGATCAGTCGGGCGCCTTCGTCGGTCCCGACCTCCACGTAGCCGCCGACCTTCGCCACTGCGCCTGCGTTGATCAGCGGACCGACGTCCGTCGTCGGCTCGAGGCCACTCCCCAGGCGCATGCCGCGTGCGCGATCGGCGAGGCGACCGACCAGATCGTCGGCTACCGATTCGTCCACGACCAGCCTGCTGCACGCGGTGCAGCGCTGGCCCGTGGTCCCGAATGCGGACCACAGGATGCCCTCGACGGCGAGGTCGAGATCCGCGTCGGCCATGACCGCGATCGCGTTCTTGCCACCAAGCTCGAGTGATACGCGCGTAAGGCGGCGCGCGGCGCGGACCGCGATTGCCCTGCCTGTGTCGCCGTTGCCGGTGAAGCTGATGACGTTGATGTCCGGGTTCTCGACCAGCGGCACCCCAACGTCGTCGCCTGAGCCCGTGACCATGTTCACGACGCCAGCGGGGAAACCGGCCTCAGCCATGACCTGGACGAGCAGTGCCGCGCAATGGGGCGTGTCGCTGGCCGGCTTGAAGACGACGGCGTTGCCGCTGATCAGTGCTGCGGTCATCTTCCAGCACGGGATAGCGATCGGGAAGTTCCAGGGCGTGATGATCGCGGCGATGCCGACCGGCTGGCGGATGCTCATCGCCCACTTGTTGGGCAGCTCGCTGGGCGTCGTGTCG
>Ga0209014_10000051_pt1 | contig 53271 bp, 54 predicted proteins | sample BarGraNGADG00212_FD_184491 | JGI IMG/M metagenome (GOLD analysis project Ga0209014, IMG submission 184491) | Arctic peat soil microbial communities from Barrow, Alaska - Barrow Graham LP Ref core NGADG0002-212 (SPAdes) (version 2) | ecosystem: Environmental > Terrestrial > Soil > Wetlands >...
GCCTGCCGAGCGAACGCCGAGCCGGTCAAGGGCTGCTCCCCCAGCGGCGTCACCAAGATGACGCAGCTGACCGCGACCTTCTCGCGACCAAGGTCCACGAGTGTCACGTCCTCCAAAGCGAACCCGAAATCCCCTGTGACGTATTGAGATACCGCTTCGAGTGCCGCTTGCGCAACAAGCCGGCGACGACCGGTCGTAGACGCGGGACCCTCGGCGAAGCCCTCGTAGACCTCGCCATCGAGTTCCAGCAGGACCTTCGCGGAGGCGCGGAGGCCGATGACCTCGGCGCTCACAGACTTGATGCGAGCGCGTCCCTTGTCCCGCGGGTCGCGCGGCGCGGCGTCGCGCCCGAGCTGCGCGATGGAGACGGTGCGGTGGTCGATGGCGATACCGAAGCGCGCCATGATCGTGGACTCGACGTCGCGGACGATCTGCTTCGGCGACTTCTGAGGCGTTGCGAGGATGTGGATCTCGAGGATCACACCGTCTTCGTTGGATACGACGCGCGCGGCCCGGATCTCCGCGACCTGTGCAAGCGCCTCTTCGATCTCTGCGACAGTCGCCGAGGGGAGAATCTCGTCCATGAAGGAGGTCCCTGTCTTCGATGTAGGCTGCGTCAGACCCCAATTGCCCCCGAGAAGCGCCCGCGAACGCGCGGCGCCGCCCTGAGAGTAGCCCACGCCTTCGTCGAGAGTCAAGCGCGTGCGAATGCGTGGGAGTGCATACGCGGGCCCGAACGAACGGAACCGGCCGCTCCGGGCCGGTTCCGTGGCTGGACGGGGGACGCGCGAGCCTACCCCAGACGTGAACGCAGCAGCCCGTAGTCGCCGTCGCGGCGACGGTAGAGCACGTTGAACTCCTCGGTGTCCTCAGACGCGAACAGGAAGAAGTCGTGTCCGAGCAGCTCGAACTGCAAGATCGCCTCTTCGCGACTCATCGGCTTGATGTCGACCTGCTTGACCTTGACGATCGAGGGTTCGGGCTCGCCCTCCGGCTCGGCGGTAGCGGCTGGCGCGGCGGCCACCGCGGGGCCCTTGCCCGCGTGCCTGTCGACGACCTTGTCCTTGAACCGGCGCGCCTGGCGCTCCAGCTTGGCCGCCACCTTGTCGATCGCGCTGCGCATGTCGCTGCCGCTCTCGCGAGCGCGGAGCACGTGCCCTTTCGTGAACAGCGTGACCTCAGCGATCTCGTGCTCGCCGATCGAACGGTTGCGCTCGTGGAACAACTCCACCTCGACGCTCAGAGCCATCCCGTTCAGGATGTGCGCGACCTTCCCGATCTTGTCCTCGGCGTAGGTCTTGAGGTCAGGCTTGACGTCCATGTGACGACCTTTGACGACGATATCCATCTCGCGAGTCTCCTTTTCGGCTCACCAGTCGGGCAGGACATGAGTGCGGATGCGCAAGGCGTCAGTCGCCTTCGCGCCTCCCGAGCGCCGCAGCAGCGGCATTCGTCTTCGCCTCGAGAGCGGCCACGCGCGCCGCGAGTCCGGACACGTCAGGTAGCGCGACCGCGCCCTCCGAAGATACCGCAGGGGCAGCTGCCCCCTTTCTGAGCCAAACGAACTTCGCGTAGCCGAGACCGATGGCTATCGCGAGCGCGAAGAGCACCACGAAGAACCGCAGGTAGGATGTCCCGCTGGCCAGGGAGTAACCCATTCCGGTCAGCATCGTGAACAGTCCGCCGAGCAACAGACCGTTGGACACCACGCGCAACTGCTCGCTTCTGACGAGCGAGATGCCCGTCGCCAGCGTTGCGAGAACAATCAGGATGATGCTCGTGTTGAGCTGCCACGACTGCTCGGTGAGGTAGGTGCCCGTCTGCAGAGCGTTGATCTGCTTCTGAAGCGCGTCGATCTGCGCCTGGTCCGCCGCCGTGGGAGTGCCGTTCTTCGAGTACAGCGTGTTGACCTGCTCCTGCAGGGGCTGCACCTTCAGTTGTACCTGGTCGCTCGGCGAGGGATAGAACGTGTTCACGCCGATGATGACGAACGCCACGACCATGAGCCCGAGGAAGAACGAGAAGATCGTCTGGAGCGCGTCGTGCTGACGGTCGACGGTCGCCATGGATGACTCCTTCGTCGCAGGGCCGCTCATAGTAAGTATGTACCCCGCGCGGCTGCGACGGACGTGGTCATCTGATGTGGCCCAGGAAGTCCTTCGTCCGATCGGACTGCGGATGGTCGAAGACCTCTTGCGGCGTACCCTGCTCGACGATGACGCCCCCGTCCATGAAGACCGCGCGCGACGCGACGTCGCGTGCGAAACCCATCTCGTGGGTGACGACGAGCATGGTCATGCCGCCGGCTGCGAGCGCTTTCATGACGTCCAGGACGCCGCGCACGAGCTCCGGGTCGAGCGCCGAGGTGACCTCGTCGAAGAGCATCACGTGCGGGTCCATGGCGAGCGCCCGAGCGATCGCGACCCGCTGCTGCTGGCCACCGGACAGCTGAGCCGGGAAGTAGTCGACCCGGTCCCCCAGCCCGACCTTGACGAGCTGCTCGACCGCGATCCGTTCCGCCTCGGCCTTGTCCCGCTTCATGACCTTCTGCTGCGCGAGCATCACGTTGCCCTTGGCGGTACGGTGCGGGAAGAGGTTGAAGCTCTGGAACACCATCCCGATGCGCTCGCGCACCTCGTTGATGTTCGTCTTCGGATCGGTGATCTCGGTGTCCTCGAACCAGATGTGGCCGCCGCTGGGCTGCTCGAGACGGTTGATGCACCTGAGCAGCGTCGACTTGCCCGAACCCGAAGGTCCGAGGATGACCACGACCTCGCCCTTCTGGACGCCCATGTCCACGCCCTTGAGGACCTCCAGGTCGCCGAAGCGCTTCTGCAGTCCTTGGATGCGGACGATCGGCTTGTCAGCGCTCATCATCGGCCATTCCTCGTCGGGATCGTCTCGGGACCCTTTTCGGCTCCCGGCAGGACTGCTCCGTGCGGGACCACGGTGCCGGGGTTGAGCACATCGAGGGCGACCGGCACCACTTCCGCCGCCGCCGCGCCGCCTGCGCCTTCAGAGACCGCGAGGCGGTTCTCGAGGCTCTGCACGAACCTGCCGAGCGGGATGGTGAGCAGCAGGTAGAACACCGCGGCCACCAGGTACGAGCTGGAGTTGAACGTGCTCGCCGCCACCTCGCGCGCGCGCTGGACCATCTCGGCGACGCCTACCGCCGACAGCATGGCGGTGTCTTTGAACAGCAAGATGAACTCCGACATCATCGTCGGGAGTATGCGGCGGACCGTCTGCGGCAGGATGACGAAGGCCATCGACTGCACACCGGTCATTCCGAGCGAGCGAGCCGCCTCGGATTGGCCCTTGTTGATCGACTGGATGCCGGCGCGGAAGATCTCGGCCATGTATGCCGCGGAGTTGAAGCTCAGCACGACGAGACCGCGCATCCAGTAGGTGTAAGAGACGCCGAGCGGACCCGCGTCGTTGAGCCACGGGTAGGCCGTGAGCAGGCTCTTGTATGCGGGCAGGAGCGGTATCGCGAAGACGACGATCAGTATCTGCAGGAACATTGGCGTGCCGCGCACGACGTCGACGTAGAACGTCGCCGGCCACCGGAACCACCGCGTCTTCGCCATCTTCATGAACGAGAGCGCGAGACCGAGCGGGATGGCGAACACGAAGCCGAGCACGCCGAAGGCGACGGAGACCGGGAACCCGGCCGCGACGATCGGGAACGCCCCGGAGATCACGGCCGGCGAGATGAACAGGTGGGCTGTGTCGTCGGATTCGAGCCGGTCGAGGAACCCGGTGAAGCCGATCCGGCCCGCGTTGTAGGTCATCTGTACGTCGTCGACCCCGAGGACGGCGCCATCCGGGAGCGGTCCGTCGCCGGCGGGAGCGCCGTTGACCGTGACGGTGGTCGAGGGCTCGTTCGACTTGAACGACCAGATGGCCACGCCGTTCTGGTACCCGGTTCGGCTGATCGTGGCCGCCACGAGCGCGGTCGACCCCTGGAGCGGGACTGAGATGTCCGCGTTCTTGCCGATGGTGAAGGCTGCCTTGTGGCTCAGGTAGAGCGTGGACGGGGTCTTCGTGTCGTTGCGGCCGATCATCGTGTACTGGATCATGTCCGGGCCGACGGGCACGAACACGTAGTACAGCAACCCGATGACCACGACTGCCAACAACGCATAGTTGATCGTCCGTTTGATGCGTGAGCTCACGCCGCTGCTTCCTTCTCCCGGGTCAATCGCGCCGGGGCCGGTGGCGTCACCGCCACCGGCCCCGATCTCGATCAATCAGCACTCATGCAACCGGTTACTGGGCCTTTTTGACCGTCAGTGACTGGTTCGAGTTGATGTAAGGATCCGAGAAGTCGATCTGCTTGGCACGCTCGGCGGTGATCGTCATGCCGGACGCGACCATGTCGAACTCGCTGCCGGTCTGGAGGCCGGTGATCAGCGCGTCGAACTTAAAGCTCTTGAACTCGGTGGCGAGGCCGATCTGCTTGCCGATGGCAGCCATCAGGTCGACGTCGAAGCCTTCGGTCTTGCCGTTGACGACGTTCTCGAACGGCGGGAACGCGGTGTCGGAGCCGACGACGATCTTGCCCGCAGTCAGGGTCTTGGGAGTAGAGGCCGGCTTCGCGGCGTTACTCGTCAGGGTCGGCAGCGACGACGGGTTGGCGCCGAACCAGGTGTTGTAGATCGTGGCGTACTCGCCTGAGGCGATGACCTGCGCGAGGCCCCAGTCCACGGCGTCACGGAGTGCGGTGTTCTTCTTGTTGAACGCGAAACCGTACGCCTCGTTGGTCGGGATCTCCTGCACGACGGCGAGGCCGCGCGCCGGATCCTTGGCGACGTCGAGAGAGATCGGCATATCGTTGACGACCGCCTTCACGTCGCCGGCCTGCAGCGCCTGGAACGCGGCGAGGACGTCGTCGAACGGGACGGACACGATGCCCTTGGGCACCAGGTTGTCCTTGACCCACTTCTCACCGGTGGTGCCGGACTGGACGCCGACACGGTCGCCCGACTTGAGGTCGTCGGTGGACATGATGCCTGCGGGTGCCGGGGTGGTGGTCGCGGTCGTCGTGGTGGACGTGGTCGGTGCGGCGGTGGTGCATCCCGCGAGAGCGAGAACGCTCATAACGAGCGCGACGATCGTGAGCAACGCGAAGAGCTTGCCGTACTTCGCCATCTTTCCTCCTCCTAGGAGACGGACCGGGCCAACGTGGCCGGCCCGCCATCGTACTCAGACGACGCATATGTTACACCTTGCCATGCGCTCCTGCGCAATGCGGGGAGCGTGTCGTGCGCGCGGCAGGGCACCGGCAACGGATATAGAGGGCATGCGCTCCGGACCGGCGAGGCGCACATGACGAGCCCGGACTACGGTGTTGCCGAGGTCTCCACGGTGGAGGACGGATCCTCCGAGCCGGACGTGTCGATCACCCTCAGCGGCGGCAGTTCGCCGATCCACTTGTGGCGGATCGTCTCGAGCACGCCTTGAGATGCAAGCTTGTCGAGCGCCGCCCGGATCTGGGTCTCCAAGTCCGGCTTCGACTGCGAGACGCCGGCCCCGAGCGGGAAGGCGCTGCCCAGCTGCCCCTCGTACTGCAGTTCGGAGTGATCGCGCAGGAGGTACGCGCCCACGAGCGCGTCGCCCGCGGCGACATCGGCGGTGCCGGAATCGACCGCGCTGAGCGCCTCGTCCAAGCTCGCCACTTGCATCAGGGGCGCGTCTCCATACTTGCCGAGCAGGAGCCAGTACGCGAGGCTACCTGTCTGCACGGCGACTCGCTTGGTGCCGAGGGCGTCGACCGAGACCGACGTACCGGTGGCTGCGAACACTGCGGGCGCGTCCGAGATGTAGGTCCCGGCGAAGGCGACCTGGGAAGCCACGGCGGACTCGACGGTCAACCCGCCGAGGATCATGTCGACGGAGCCGTCCTTGACGAGCCCCATCGCCGCCGAGGGGTCCGCATCGACGATCTCGAGCTTGAGCCCGAGCTGCTCCGCGACGGCGGCGGCCACGTCGATGTCGAGGCCGACGTTCTGGCCCTTCACGGTGCCCGCGAACGGCGGGTAGCTGAGGTCGACCGCTACCTTGAGGACGCCTGCGGTACCGATCAGGGGCGGAGCGATCTTCGGGGTGAGGGTCGGCGTGGTGATGACGCCGGTGCAACCGGTGACGGCGAGCGCCACTGCCACGGCTGACAGGACAGCGAATACGCGTCGTTTCATGCCTTGCTCCCTGGTCCCGTTTCGGCCGATGGGCGCTTCCACCCGGCTGACCTGGTCTTTGGCCCCACACTCGCATACCGGAGCGGTCGCTTGATGTGATCTCACTAGTGGCCCTCTCGCCCGGGGCCGCGGTATGCGGCCTGAACCGGGCGGTACGACTTACCCCTAAGACGCGCCATGCTCACACGACGGTCGCCCGCCGGCTTACGTGGATCCTTTCGGCCGCGTCTGCCATGGACTAAGGCCACGCCGAAGCGTGACCCGCAACCACAGACCCGGATGGAAGCGCGTCGATTGTAGCAGGTCAGCGGGTTGGGACTGCGGTCGAGACCAGCGTTGGTGCGGCCTACAGCCGCCCTCCGCAAGCACGCGCCACTGCCACAGCGCACACCTCGCGCGCGCCCGCTCCCAGCAGGGCGACGGCCGCAGCATCGAGGGTCGCGCCCGTTGTCATGACGTCGTCCAGCATGAGTACGCGCGCGGGCACGTGTGCATGGGGGATCGCGACGATCGAGGCGGTGGCGTTGTCCGCGCGGCCCCGGCGTGACAGCTGGCGCTGGTCGCGCCGCGGCAGCGCCCGCAGTATGTCGAGCGCGGGCAGGCTGCCGATCCGCGCGAACTCGGCGGTCAGGAGCGCGCCATGATCGAATCCGCGCCGCCCGTACGCGCCCGGAGATGCGGGCAGAACGGCGACGCCGTCTGCCCAGTCGAGCCACTCCCCCGCCGCGTCGGCGGCGAGCCGCGCGAGTAGCGGCGTCAACCGCAACTCCGCGGAGTCCTTGTGCAGTGTGACCATCCGGGAGAGCGGCCACTCGAGCACGCCGGCGCACCTGGCAGCAGCGAACGCGAAGGTGCTGCGGCCGCATTCGGCGCAGCCGCGGTCTCCATCGGGCGCGCCGCACCTCGAGCATGCGTGGGTCCGGTCGATCAGCGGGAGACGGTCGCGGCAGCGGTCACATAGGAGCGTGCCGGGCAGGTCACATCCTGCGCACCGCGGCGGCCACAGGACGTCGGACGCGACGGCGCCAGCCTTCCGCAGTGCGCAGGGGACCGGTTCGCGAACGGCCTTGGACATGGATGACGCCTTCCACGGCACCGACGATCGCGCGCGCTCAGGGCGCACTTCCCACGCCAGTGTCGCCGAGCGGTGTGCCCGCTCCCCGACCGTCAGCCGACCGTGGACCTAGCCCAGTTCGTGGATCGCGCCCGGTCCCTCGCACGCGTCGGCGAGCGAGACCGCGAAGTCCGGCCTGGCGACTCCGCGCTCGGTGATGATCGCGGTGATCAGGGCCGCGGGGGTGACGTCGAACGCAGGGTTGTAGACCTCGACATCGGGCGGAGCGATCCGCACCCAGCCGTCCACCTGGTAGGCGCCGCCCTTACGGGCGATGTCCATCACGTGGTTCTTGGCGATCGGGACCTCCCAGATCCCCTCGCGCGTGAGTGCATCGAGCGCGGTGGTCTCGGTCGGCGACTTCGGCTCGATCACGCCGGAGAATGTTATCCCCGTGACCTCGCGGGGGTCGCGCTCCTCGATGACGATGTCGTCGCCGTTCGGAAGGGTCAGGTCGATCGTGGATGTCGGCGCCGCCACGTAGAACGGGATGCCATGCTCCTTGCAGAGCACGGCGAGCCCATAGGTGCCGATCTTGTTCGCCGTATCGCCATTGGCAGCGATGCGGTCCGCTCCGACGATGACGGCGTCCACCCATCCCGCCGCCATGACGGAGGCAGCCGTGCTGTCGGTGATGAGGCGGAACGGCACCCCGGCCATGCGAAGCTCCCAGGCGGTCAGGCGCGCGCCCTGAAGGACCGGCCGAGTCTCGTCCACCCACACGCCCGAGATCTTGCCCTGCTCGTGCGCGGTGTAGATCACGCCGAGGGCGGTTCCGAAGAACGCCGTCGCCAGCGAGCCCGCGTTGCAGTGCGTGAGCACTCGCGCGTCCTCGGGCAGCAACTCCGCGCCCAGCTCGCCGATGCGCCGGTTGCGGGCCTCGTCCTCGGTCGCCATGGCCAGCGCCTCGGTGACGATGAGGTCGCGAAGCGGCTGAAGACCCAGGTCAGCATTGTCGTGCGCAAGGAGGCGGATCCGCTCCGCGCCCCACGCGAGGTTGACGGCGGTCGGACGGGTCGTGGCGATCTCGGCCGCGACCGCGTCGATCTGCGTGAGGAACTCGTCGATGGGAAGCAGGTCGTCGGTCTCGTTCACGGCCCACAGCGCCACAGCCATCGCCGCGGCGACGCCGAGCGCGGGCGCCCCGCGCAGGGCCATGCCGGAGATGGCGCGGCAGACACCCTCGTGCACGCTGCACACGAGGACGTCCCCGGCCAATGGAAGCCGTGATTGGTCGACCATGTAGACAGAGGGGATACCCGTCTCCGGGTCCTCGGCCCACCAGAGCGTCTGCGGGATGTCGCTGACCGCCATGTGTCGCGCTCCTGTCGTGAGTGTGTGTGGATGCGGTCGCGGAAGCGGCTAGACCGTTCCTTCGTTCCACGTCGCCAGGTACTTGGCCTGCTCGGCGGTGAGCGTGTCGATCTTCACGCCCAGGGTCGCGAGTTTCAGGCGCGCGATCTCGGCGTCGATGTCCGCGGGAACGGGGTAGACACCGGCGGTCATCGACCTGTGGTTCTCGACCATGTACTCCGCCGAGAGCGCCTGGTTCGCGAACGACATGTCCATGACCGAGGCCGGGTGCCCCTCGGCGCACGACAGGTTCACGAGGCGGCCGTCGGCGAGCAGGTGCACGACGCGGCCGTCGGCGAAGGTGAACTCCTCGACGAGCGGGCGCACCTCGCGCTCCGAGACCGCCTTGGCCCGCAGGTGCGGGATGTCGATCTCCACGTTGAAGTGGCCGGAGTTGGCGAGTATCGCGCCGTCCTTCAACGCGTCGATCGCCTCGGCGCCGATGACGTTGACGTCGCCGGTGACGGTCAGCCAGATGTCGGCGAGCGCGGCGGCCTCGACAGCGGGCATGACGCGGTAGCCGTCCATGACCGCCTCAAGTGCGGCCAGCGGGTTCACTTCGCACACGATGACGTTGCCGCCGAGCCCGTCGGCGCGCATCGCGATCCCTCGGCCGCACCAGCCGTAGCCGGACACGACGATCGTGCGGCCGGCGATCAGGCGGTTGGTGGCACGGATCACCCCGTCGAGGGTGGACTGGCCAGTGCCGTAGCGGTTGTCGAACAGGTGCTTGGTGTTCGCGTCGTTGACCGACACGATCGGGAACTTCAGCGCGCCGTCCGCGGCCATGGCGCGCAGCCGGATGACGCCCGTGGTGGTCTCCTCGGTGCCGCCGATGATGTCGGCGAGGGCCTCGGGACGCGTCGCGTGCACGCGGCCCACCACGTCGGCCCCGTCGTCCATCGTGATGTTCGGCTTGTGGTCGATCGCGGCATCGATGTGTGAGTAGTAGGTCTCGGTGTCCTCGCCCTTGATGGCGTAGGTGCGGATGCCGTAGTGCGTGACCAGGGCGGCCGCGACGTCGTCCTGCGTCGAGAGCGGGTTGCTGGCGCACAGCACGATGTCAGCGCCGCCAGCCTTCAGGGTCCGCATCAGGTTCGCGGTCTCTGTCGTGACATGGAGGCACGCGCTGACGCGCATCCCGGCGAGCGGCTTCTCCTTCTCGAACCGGTCGCGGATGCTCGCCAGCACCGGCATGTCCCGGTCGGCCCACTCGATGCGCGCCTTGCCGGCGTCGGCCAGCGCGAGGTCCTTCACGTGATGGTCCATGGATGCTCCTTCGAAGATGGTTCGCGCGCGCACGGACGCACGGGGGTTCACAGCCGGGCGAGTATACCAGCCACCAGCGCGGCCAGCACCGGAGCCCCTTCGTCCACGGCCTGCAGCACGTGCTCGTGGGAATCGCTCATCTCGCCAGCGACGTTCGCGATGAGCGAGAACGCCGCGACCTCCATCCCCATGTGCGCGGCCGCGATCACCTCGGGCACCGTCGACATGCCGACCGCGTCCGCTCCGATGGAGTGCAGGTACTGGATCTCGGCCCGCGTCTCGTAGTTGGGCCCGGGCACGCCGGCGTAGACGCCTTCGGCCAAGTCCGTTCCGGCCCCGTCCGCGAGCTCGCGGGCGATCGCCGCCAGCCGCGGACTGTACGCGTCGGCCATCGGAGGGAACCGCACGCCGAGCTCATCGATGTTCGGGCCGGTGAGCGGGTTGGCGCCCATCAGGTTGATGTGGTCGGTGATCATCATCGTCTGCCCCACGCGCAGGCGGGGCGCGATGCCACCGGCCGCGTTCGTGACGATCATGACGCTGCATCCGAGCATGTGAGCCGCTCGCACCGGCAGCACCGCCCGGTCGACGGAGTGCCCCTCATAGAGGTGGATGCGTCCGAGCATCGCGAGCAGCGGGACACCCTCAAGCGTCCCGAACACGAACCGGCCCGCGTGCCCGACGACTCCGGGGTCGGCGTAGCCCGGGAGAGCACCGAACGGGGCCTCCGCCACGACGTCCATGGCGTCGACGACGCTGCCAAGCCCGCTGCCCAGAACGACCAGGGCGCGCGGCTCGACACCGCCCGACATCGCCCGAAACTCGTTGGCGGCGTGGCGGATGGTCGAGAGCCTCTCGTCGTTCATGCATGCCTGCTTCCTGAGCGTTCGCGATGGCCGTGCGTCAGCGCTCTACTTTCCCGGATGCAGCGCTTCGAACGCGTCGACGTCCACGTAGTGGTTCGTCGCCTTGGGATTCTTCGTCCCTGCGACGCGGACGGTCAGCTCGTGTGTGCCCATCTGCAGCGTCGCCGACTCGAAAAGGCGTTGCTGGTTGAGCGTCTTTGCCGAGTACAGGTCGATCAGGACCGGCTTGGCCCCGTCCACGCTCACCCACGCCTTCCCGTAGTTGGCGGCGCGCTTCCCTATCCAGCGGGCCTTCGACCCGGTGAAGGTGAAGGTCGCGGTCGCCGAGGCCTGTCGCGAGAAGGCATGCGTACCACCCGAGAGCCCGGCGAGTTTCGACGTGCTCCACGCACCGACGTACGAGACCGACGACGTGTTCTGCTCGTACCGCTTCCACACCGGCGGCGGGACCTTCACTATCGCCACGGACACCGCCGGCGCGGTCGACGCGAGCCACCCGCCGGACGCGGCGTAGACAGCACGGTACTGGTGTGTGCCCAGGCTGCGCGTCCCCGTGACGCTGCTGAACGTGCCGTCCGGTTTCGTCGTCAGGGTGCGGAAGCTCACCCAAGTGCTCGATCCCGGGAACTTGTGCTGCATAGTGACGACGCCCCCGTGGCCGGGGCTGAGCGTGCCGCTCAGGACGAAGGAGGCGCCTGCACCCACGGTCGCCTCGCTGCTTGCGAGCGTGAGGGAGGTCACCGTGCCCACCACTGCGACGGATCGGACCGGGGATGTCGATGCGAGCCAGCCGGTGGCGGCGGCGCACAGGACGCGGTATTGGGACGTCCCGGGGCTGCGAGTCCCGGTCGTGCAGCTGAACGTGCCGTCCGATCGCGTCGTCAGGGTAGCGAAGGTCACCCAGGTGCTCGATCCCGGGAACTTGTGCTGGACGGTGACCTGGGCGATGCGGCCGGGACTGAGCGCACCGCTCAGCACGAACGAGGCGCCCGACTGCACTGTGGTCTCGCTGCTCGCGAGCGTGAGGGCGGTCGCCACCGATGGCGGGTTCTTCAGCGTCACGGTGAACGCGGAGGACTTGAGACCGAGTGCGTGCTGGAACTGGGGGCCGGTGAGCGTCGTGTCCGAACCTTTGGACCAGTGCAGGGTGACGTAGCGGACGTACCCCGATGTCCCCGGTTCGAGCGTCACCTTCGTCACAGTGGCGGGCGAGGGTTGGGCGAGGGACGCGTAGTGCGTCCTGATGTAGCCGGCGAGCTTCGTCCCCGTCATGTCGGACAGCGTCCACCGGTAGTTGGGATTCCCGCCGACGTCATCGGCGTCCGGGACGCTCGTGTAGTACACGGGAGACGTGTTGTCGCTCCGACTGCTGAACCAGACGTCCTTGCTGTTCGCGGTGCGCCCGCCGCTGCTCGACGAGAAGAATGTCTGCACCACGCCCGACCCATAGACGACGAACTGGTTCGCGGTGTCGGCCACCGCCGCATCGGTCTTCGCCGACTCGTGGTTGTTCGGACCGTCGTCGGCCCCGTTGTAGACTTGGGAAGCGGTCGTACACCAAAGGACCGAGCCCGACAGCGCGGAACCGTATGCGTAGCTGCGCGCCGCGACCGCCTGTGCCCGTAACGCCTCGACAGGCCAGCTGGAGGGCGACTCGCGTGGGACGACCCCCCGGAGGTACTGCTCCATGGGAACGTAGTCGATCGCATGCCCTGTCGTCGTGACGGGCGTGAAACGGATCCGGCCGCGCCACGCGATGTTGGCCTGCGAGAACGCACCGCTGGTGCCGAGTATCCGAACCTCCGACGTCGCCGCCGCACCGGTCGCGGCGATGACCGAACCGGAGAACGTCGCGACGACCGAACCGACCGAGTGGGTCTTCGTGACGGAGTCGTACTTGTCGGAGCTCAAGACGGCCCCGCCCGCCTTGAAAGTCATCCACACGCTGGCGCCTCGGGTGACCTCGATGCTGCGCGCCCCGTTCGTGTAGTCCGTCACGGTCAGCGTCGTCGAGACACTCGCCGCCGCGATCCTCCACGAGGACCGCGCCGCCTTGCCCGCGTCGAGATCGACCTTCACCGTGAGCTCGACGCGGGTAGCCAGGGTCGTCTGCTGGAAGTAGTGGGCCAAGATCCAATCGTACGCCTTGCCCTGCTGCGCGTAGCCCATGGCGCCGTACTGCGTCATGCCGATACCGTGGCCCCAGCCACGACCGGCGACGCTGAAAATGGAGTCCGCACGCGCCGCTGCGGGCGCGGCCAGCGAGACGACGAGGAGGAACGCGGCGCACAGGACGACGCGCAACGCGGTGAGATGTCGGGGTTGTGCCGTCATGCGGCCACTGTCCCTTCCGTGCGGTGGTGCGGCTGCGACATGTGCTGCTGCGACGGACGTTCGCGGGCGGGCTCGAACATGGTGCGCTCGTCGATTCTACCACCGAGCGGGCTGCGACCTTGGCGCGGCGGCGTCAGACCTCGGCCACCAGCGGCTGTTCCCGGGGGCCCTCGTAGAACTCGATCGCATCGTCGATCGACCCGTCGAAGACCAACTTGCCCTTCTCCAGGACCATGCCGCGGTTGCATACGGCAGCCGCAGAGGCGGACGAGTGGGTGACGAAGATGACCGTCACATCGTCCTTCGCCATGATCTCCTTGATCTTGCGGTCGCACTTCTCCCTGAACGCCTTGTCACCGACGCTGAGGGCCTCGTCGACTACCAGGATCTCGGGATTGATGCTCGCGGAGATGGCGAACCCGACGCGCGCTTTCATACCGCTCGAGTACGTGCGCATCGGCTGGTCCATATAGACACCGATGTCAGCGAACTCCACGACCTGCTTCTCCAGCGCCAGGATCTCCTCCTTGTCGAGCCCCCACAGCTGGCCGCGCAGGTGGACGTTCTCGCGCCCCGTGAACTCCGGGTCGAAACCGGCAGTCAGCTCCAGCAGCGCACTCACCCGGCCGTTGACCTCGATGTGGCCCGATGAAGGGAACGCAACGCCGGTGATCATCTTGAGCATCGTCGACTTGCCCGCGCCGTTCTTGCCCAGGATCGCCAACGACTCGCCGCGCTTGACCTTGAAGGTCAGGTCGCGGTTGGCGAACACCTCCCGGTACTTGACCCGCTTCGTGAAGATGCCGAGGAACCTGTGCTTGTCACTGCGGTACAGGCGATACCGCTTGTACACGTGGCGGAAGTCGATGACGACATCAGAGGCGGTCATGCCAGCATCCTCACAGCACGTCGGCGATGTCGCGCCGCAGGCGGTGGAAGGTGTACAGGGCCAGCCCGAACATGCCCGCGAGCATGATCAGGAACGCCATGAGCGCGAACGTGTCCTGGAAGAACCACCGCTTGTAGATGAAGACGTTGCGATAGCCGTTGGCCAGGAACGTGACGGGGTTGAACAGGAGCACCTTCGAGAGCACCGGATCGGAGATCTGGTTGACGTCCCACATGATCCCGGACACCCAGAAGATCGCCATGACGAACGAGCTGACGACGTTCGCGAAGTCCTTGCTCATCGCGGAGAGCAGCGAGGCGAACATGGACCACATCGTGAAGAACAGGAACATGAGCGCCACATACACCGGCAGCTGCAGGAAGTAGACGTCGACGGGGTAACCGAACAGGATGAAGAGCACGACGACGATGAGCAGCAGCGCTATGTGCACGTACAGCTTCGACAGGCTCACGAACGTCGATATCGTCGAAACCGGGAACCTGATCTTGGTCACCAGGTAGTCGTAGCGTTTGAAGTTGGTGGAACCCTGGGTCAGCATCTCCGACATGTAGAACCACGGGATGATCCCCGCGACCAGCCACAGGAAGAACGGGAAGCCGCCGACGTCCTTGCCCGCGCGCAGTCCCACCGAGAAGGCGAACCAGTACACGAAGATGGTCACGGACGGCTTGATGACCGCCCACAGCCATCCGAGCGCGGAACCGCGGTACGTCCTCATCAGGTCCACCGCGGCCAGCTGGAAGATCTGCTTCCGGTAGTCGCGGTGCTCCCTGACGATGTCGACGAGCGTCGCGCCGTAGCGCTTCGCCCTGATCGCCAGGAGGTCGAGTGGCGCCTGTCTAGCTTGCGCCACCGAGGTCCTCCTTGATCTCAGTCGTGGAGATGCCCTCGGTCCTCGGCAGGAAGACGAGTTCGCAGTAGTCCTTCAGGTAGTCGAAGCGGTCGCTGTCGGCCCAGTCGTCACCCATGACGACGACGTCGACGTTGTAGCGCTTCACATCGTCGATCTTCTGCTCCCACGATTCCTCCGGGATCACGAGGTCGACGTAGCGGATCGACTCCACGACCTCCGTGCGGAGCGCGTAGTCGTGGTACGACTGCTTGCCCTTGCCGGCGTTGAACTCGTCCGTGGAGACCGCGACGATCAGGTAGTCGCCCAAGGCTTTGGCGCGCCTGAGCAGCCGGATGTGGCCGTGGTGGAGCAGATCGAACGTTCCGTATGTCAGGACCCGCTTCATGACGCCGAACCACCTCCAGCCCGATCGGTACCAACAAGCTTCGCGCCCCCGGCAAGCATACGCTCGATGACACGTTCGCTCGCGTGCCCGTCATCAAGCGGAGAGAAACGCTCGCGGAAGCGTTCGCGGCGGGCCACGTCCTCCGCGGTCGGGTGCTCGGACGCCTTGAGCGCGTCGATCAACTCACGGGTCGTCCGCACGACAGGTCCGGGCAACTCGTCGAGCCCCAGGTACAGGCCCCTCACCTCGCCCGCGTACTGGTCGAGATCGTACATGTAGAACACCACCGGCCGTCGCAGGTTCCCGTAGTCGAAGAACACGCTCGAGTAGTCGGTGACGAGCGCGTCGCTGACGACGTAGAGGTCGCTGATGTCGTCCGCGCTCGAGACGTCGATGACGAACCCGCCATACGCCGCGAAGTCGAACCTGCTCGCGATCAGGCAGTGGGCCCGGAAGAGTACGACATACTCGTCGCCGAGCGCCTCACGGAGCGCGTCGAAGTCGGCCTCGGTCTCGAACGTGTAGCCGACACCCGACGTGTGCTGATTCTCGCGCCAGGTCGGGGCGTACAGGATGGCCTTCTTGCCCGCGGGAACGCCCAGCCTGGTCCTGATGCGCGCGACATCCTGTGGCGTGAAGGTCGAGAGGAAGTCGTTGCGGGGGTAGCCCAGCTCCAAGATGGCGTCGGCACGGCCGGTCGACACAAGATCGAACGCGGATCCGAGCTTGTCGGTCGCATAGGGAGACTGCGAGAGGAGCCACGTGAGCCTCGCGCCCTCGCGGCGATAGCGCTCGTGGATGTCCCGGACCGCCATCCCCGCGCTCCCCGCGGTCCCGCTCGGTATGTCGCAGCCGAGCCGCTTGAACGGAGTGCCGTGCCACGCCTGGAGGTACGTCTGCCCCGGCCGCAGCGCCATGTAGCCGGGCACGACGGTGTTCGAGACCCAGACCGAGGCGCGCGCATGCGCGCGGCGATACTCGGGCGACTTGAACGGGACGATGACCGCACCGAGCAACTCTTCAAGCGCGACCATGCCGAGAGTCGACTCCAGGTCCACCGGGATCGTGTCCCCGGGCGCGGGTTCGCCGATCCCGCGTACGTCGTAGCCGCCACGGGCCTGGAGCGCGCGGACGAGCGGCGTGCGGAACGCCCAGACCTTCTCCGTGCCGGCGAACCGCGGATCTCCCAGCATCGCCTGGTACAGCGCGCGCGGGCTGTCGGTGTAGCCGCGGCCCTCGAAGCTCTCGAACACCACCGAGGCCGGTCCCATGGCGATCGAGTCCCACAACGCCCGATACGACCGGGCCTGAGATGCGACCGAACGCGCCCGGACGGCGGAGAGCACCGCCGGGGACCGTTTGCCGATCGCCAGCGCCAGGTCGCGGAGCGCGCCGCGGATGGACTTCATCGTCTTGGATCTCGCCATGTCCGTGTCTAGGCCTTCATCGCTTCGAGGATCCGGTCGGCTATCCGGTCGGCACAGCCCCGGGGGGCGGAGGCGTAGGACTCCCTGAAGAGCTCCATCGACCGGGGGCGCGGCGCTCCCTCGTCGATCACGTCCGCCAGGGTACCGATGTCGCGCGAGCTCACTTCCGGCATCTCGTCGAGCGGGTCGATGTTGAGGCCGTGATCGCGCACGTAGTCGTCGATGTCGTACACGTAGAAGTACACGGCCAGGCCCATCACCGCGGCCTCGAACGCGACCGCTGAGTAGTCGGTGATCACCGCGGCGCACAAGGGCAGGATGTCGAGGATGTCGGCACCTCCGGCGTTCACGATGTTCGCCCCCTCGACCCGCGCGCTCTCCAGCGGATGGGGCTTGACGATGAGAGTGTACCGGTCGTCCGCAAAGCGCGCGGCGACGTCCCGGTAACGGTCACCGCCGGTCTTGCGGAACGTCGGCGCATACAGGACGACCATGCGCTCCGGGGCGTCGAGCAGGGGCGACCCCGCACGGACCTTCGCCGCGCCGTCAGGCAGGCCTCCCGACCCGATAGCGTCGGCGGCCTCCAGCAGGTAGTCGACCCGCGGGGCGCCCAAGGGAGCGACGACCGGAGGGTCCACGCCGAACGCTTCGGCGAAGAACGGGACGGTGCCCGGCCCGCTGCACAGCACCAGGTCGTAGTTGCGGTGCATCCTCATCGCCGACGCGATCGTCGCCGAGCGCCCGCCCGGCCGCCCGATCGTCTGGTATCCGAACTTCTTGACCGCGCCCAGCGCGTGCCACATCTGCACGACGAAGAAGCCCTGGCGATGGGTCAGCAGGCTGACCGGGATCACGTAGCCGTCGACCACGCAGGCACGGGAGCTGGCCAGGTGGTACATCTGCCCGACGATGGCGAGCATGTCGAGCGCGCGCGCGACGGACCCCTCCCCCAACATCCGGCACCGCATGACGATCTCGAGGTCCGGGTCTTTGGCGTGGAGCGCCTCCGCGAGCCGCGTGAAGTCGAGGGACGGGACGTCGGACTGCCGGCTGAGGAAGAGGACCTTGTGACGGACGGGAACGACCGCCTTCATGGCGGCGTAGACACAGCGAGCGACGAACGTCGCGACCGATATGAAGAAGCGCATCGAGGCAACACCCCGAGGACGATAGGTGGCGACGGCCGAAGCGGCGTCCGAAGTCTGCATGATAGCACCGCTGAGCGGCAACGCACGGCGCACGGAAGGTGTCGAAAGGGTATCGGAGCGGGCCATCTGCCAGCGCCTCAATGCTAGAATCGGCGTCCGAGGAACAGGGGTGGCATGAAGAAGCTCAGTTGGTCGAAGAAGGTCGCCCTGTGGGTCGGGGCGCTGGTGGCCGTGATCGTCGCCCTCGGGGCGCTTTCGTGGGTCGCGGGCGTCTGGACCGACTACCAGTGGTACGTGAGCCAGGGCCAACAGGAAGTGTTCTGGGGCACCTCGCTGACGCAGCTGGCGGTCTGGTTCGTCTTCGCGACAGCAGGCTTCCTCGTCATCCACGCCAGCGCGAGAGCGGCCTGGCGGGTCATCAGCGAGGAGCCGAGACTCGTGCGGACCACCGCCTTCGTCTGCGTTCTCCTGGCCGGCGCGCTGGCCCTTGCCATGTCCCAGCAGTGGATGACGTTCCGGCTCGCCGCGGCGAACCATAGCTTCGGCGTCCAGGACCTCCAGTTCGGCGTGGACGTCGGCTTCTTCATCTTCGTGCTCCCGGCCTTCGAGCTCCTGTACCAGTGGCTCAACGGGCTGATCGTGGTCGCTATCGTCACGGTCGCCGCCATCACGGCCTCGAGCCGGGTCAGGGTCGTGGACACCATCCCGGTCCGTTGGGCGCAGCTCAAGAAGATCCTCTTCTCGCTCGCGACGATCCTGATGCTCGCCATCGCCCTGAACTTCTGGGTCGCGGTGTGGCGGATCTCGTATTCCCCCGCGGGACAGATCTTCGGCGCGTCATATTCCGACATCGTCGCCGCGCTTCCCGGGTTCTGGATCATGTGCGCGCTGTCGATCGGGTTGGCCGGCGTGCTGTACTTCACCTCTCGCCGGCGCGGGTGGAAGCTCGTGTTCATGGCGGGAGCGGCCTACGCCGTCGCCGCCGTCCTCATCGTGGGTGTGTGGCCGTGGGCCGTGCAGACCTACGTCGCCACGCCGAACGAGGCGACGCTCGAGCAGCCGTACCGCGCGCGCAACATCGCGATGACACGTGCCGCTTTCGACCTCAGCTCGGTGGAGGGCGTCCAGTACGCCGGACTGACCTCTCTCGACGCGAGCGCCTCCGCGGCGGCGGAGAAGCTTCTGGCCGACGCGACGGTCTGGACCCCCGACACGGTGGCCCAGGCCTTCAACCAGCTGCAGACGATCCGCCCCTACTACAAGCTCTCGACCATCGACTTCGACCGGTACCGGATCGGCGGAGAGCTGAAGCAGGTGCTCGTCTCGGCGCGGCAGATCGATCCGACCGGCCTTCCGGCCAACGCGCAGACGTGGGTCAACACGCATCTCGTTTACACCCACGGTTACGGGTTGGCGATCTCGTCCGTGAGCCAGACCACCGCCCAGGGGTTCCCGACTTTCCTCGTCGGCGACGTGCCCTCCACGGTCGCGTCGAGCGTCGCCGCTGAAGCCCCTTCGCTGCAGGTCGACGAGCCGCGCATCTACTTCGGCCCGGACATGACCGGGTACGCGATCGTCGGCACGGGAGTCGACGAGTTCGACTACCCCACCTCCGGCGATAACGCGACCACGCGTTACACCGGCACCGGCACGCCGGTGGGCTCGGCGCTCTCGCGGCTCGCATGGGCGGTCCGTCTCGGCTCCGACCAGATGCTCTTCTCGAGCTACATCACCGAGAACAGCCAGATCCTGCTGTATCGCGGCGTCCGGGAACGGGCGATGAAGCTCGCACCGTGGCTCACCTACGACGATCAGCCCTATGCCGCGATCGTCAACGGTCGCGTCGTATGGATACTCGACGCCTACACGTCGTCGAACCACTACCCGAACTCGCAGCCGCTCGCAGACGGCACGAACTACCTGCGCAACTCGGTGAAGGTCGTCATGGATGCCTATACCGGCGAGATGCGCTTCTACGCCAGCGGCACAGACCCGATCCGCGACGCATGGGCGGCGATCTTCCCCACGATCATCACCCCGGAGTCGGAGATGCCGGCGTCCGTGTCCGACCACGTCCGCGCCCCACGGAGGATGTTCTCGGCGCAGGCGGACGCGTACCGCACCTACCACATGACCGACCCGACGGTGTTCTACAACCGCGAGGACCTATGGGACGTGCCGAAGGACGCGAGCGGCAAGCCGATGCAGCCCGCGTACCTGATGCTCGATCTGCCGGACGCGGCGGGGAACTCGACCGGCAAGGCGATGTACCTGCTGCAGCCGTTCTCGTTGCCGAACCGCGACAACCTCGTGGGCTGGATGGCCACCGCATGCGACCCGGACAGCTACGGCGCCCGCACCGTCTACCTCCTGCCGAAGTCCCGCGTCACACTGGGCCCGCGCAACATCAGCGCGCGTATCAACCAGGACCCGCGCATCTCGCAGCAGCTCACGCTCTGGAGCCAGCCCGGCAACTCGGTGCTGTTCGGCAGCATGCTCGTGATGCCGGCGGAGAACGGCGTCGCGTACATACAGCCGGTGTTCCTGCAGGCCCAGAACAACTCGATGGCGCAGTTGGCGAGCGTCATCGTCGTCAACGGCGACCGCGTGGAGTTCGCGGGCACGCTCCCCAGCGCTCTTGCGATAGCGTATGGAAGCACCATCACGACAGCGGGGGCGGCCGCGACGCCCACTCCCTAGGAGCCGATCTCTCCCGCGGTCTACGCCAAGAGGCCCCGCACATGCGGGGCCTCTTGGCGTAGACCGACACCCCGTCCAGGAACTCTTACCTAGGGGTCAACGACGCCGTAGCCGACCTTCCAGCCACGCTGATCTTCGTGGTCACCTTGACGACGGTCCCGCGGCGCGCCTGACCGACGTTGCGCTGGAAGCGCGCGACGCCACTCGCATCGGTCACCGCAGTGCCCGCAAGATCGCCGGAAGCGTAGTGCCATGTGAAGATGACGGTCAGGCCCACCGCCGGCCGCCCGAGCGTGTCACGAACGGCAGCTCGGGCCATGACGACCGTATCCAAGGGCGGGTGCGCGCTGGACACGCTGGCCCGCAGGCCGCGCGTGCCGTAGCCGAGCCTGATGCGCGGAGTGACGTACGTCGTGGACGTCGTCACCTCTCCGCTCGACGCGGCCGCGGTCGTGACCTTGATCTTGTGGCCGAGGTCCTCGGCGACGATGCGGTGGTAGTCCTTGGCGAGGCCGTGGGGGTCGCTGTAGCGGACGTAGGTGACGTCCCCGCTCGGGAGATGCCACGTGAACGCCACTCCAACGCCCTCCATCGGCTTGCCCGTCGCGTCGCGGCAGATCACGAATGCGTTAGGGATGTTGCCGGGGTCCGGATCGTGCCGCGACATGTCGGCCTTCGCCTGAGCCGGCGCGTGCGCGAGCCCCGCCCCGACCGGCACCGATCGGATGATGTCCGCCAGGTCGTTGGCGGCCCTGTTGAGGGCCTGTTCGGTCACGCCGAGGACCGGCTCCGCACCCACGTCGAAGGTACCGGTCCGCGTGTACTGGGTCAGCAGCACCGGGTACATCACCCGCGCGAAAGCGGCACCCGCGACCGCCTTGGCCCGGACGTCCCTGACCAGGGCGGGCGGGCGCGGGGTGATCCAGTCCCGGTTCTCCCCGCTCCACCGCGTGAACGGACCCACGTCCCATTCGTACGCCGCATGCAGCACCGACCGTCCCAGGGACAACGATGATGCGTGACACGGGTTGAGCACGTCGGCGTAGTAGTGGGACATCTGGCCCAGGAGCACGCTCGCGGTCTCGTAGTCGCCCGCACGGTAGGCGTTCACGACCTGGAAGTAGACGTCGGCGACTTCCTGCGGACCGCCGCGAAGCCTGGAGTTGTCGTAGAAGCCATGGAGCGCGGCGCTGTACCCGACGTTGTCGGGATCGTCGCTCGCAAGTAGCGCGGTCCGGACGTCGACCCAACCACCCTCGGAGCCGGCGAGCTGGATGGCCTCGTCCAGCACCCAGTCATGGGTGCCGTAGCCGTTGCCGCCGTTGTTCCCGTTGCCCCATGCCGACGCCGCAGGCACATGTGCGGCGAGCGCCAGCACCAACGTCACAGTAAGGACCGCGATCCTGCGATGCACCCGAGATCCTCCCGGACCACGCCTCGACATGACGACACAACGCCGATGCGGCGTCTGTCAGTCGTTGTATCGGCGCTATCGGCACTCGGGTTGAACCATTGCTCGCCCGGTGAACGACTTCGTCCGCCGGAAGGCGGACGAAGGATGGTGTGTCAGTCGCGGGTACGTGGGGAGGGCGCCTATGGGGTCGTCGCGGGGTTCTTCCAATCCTTGCCGATGACCACCATCACGTTAGTCTTGAAGGTGTACATGCCGGCGGACGGCAGGACGTCGCCGAAGCCGAGCGTCTCACGCACGAAGTTGGCCTGAGTCTCGTAGCCCTTCTGGTACACGATCAGGGTGCGTCCGTAGACGTACTGGTTCATGTTGCCGGTCTCGGAAACGGTGAAGCCCTTTGAGGTGAAGAAGTCCGTGCACTGCTGCCCGAGGCCGGAGACGCCGGCGCCGTTGCGCACCGTCAGCTTCACGTCGGCCGGCTTGACGGTGACGGTCGTGGCAGTGGAGGTCTTGGTCGGGTCGAGCGGCAGCCCCTGCTTCATGCGATCGATCATCGCCTTGAAATTGGCGTCGTCCAGGATCACGTAGCTGACGCCGTTGATGTACTTGGGGGCGCTGGGGGCGGTCGCCGAGTCGAGATCCTCCGGCTTCATCCCCTTGAACTGGAGTACGAGATCCGCGAGCTGCAGCGGCGTCATGTCTGTGTCGAGGTTCGAAGCAACCGCGTCCACGATCTGCGACGCGTTGAACACGTTCGACAGCGACAGGGCCTGCGACGCAAGAGCCTTGATGAACGCCTGCTGGTTGCGCATGCGGCCATAGTCGCTGTCCGCCATCGTGTGCCGCGTCCGGACGAACGTCAGGGCGTGCTTGCCGTCGAGCTTCTGGTAGCCCTTCTCGATCGTCGCGTACGCCGGGCCGTAGGCGGATGCCAGCGTGTCGTAGATGCGGAACGGCACGTCGATCCAGACGCCGCCGATGGCATCGACCACGTCACGGAACCCGTTGAAGTTCAGGTTCACGAAGTGCGTGATTGGCAGGCCCGTGATCTCCTTGACGGTCTTGATCACGAGCGCCGGCCCACCGTAGACCGCGGCCGCGTTGATCTTGGTCGTCCACTTGCCCGGGATCGCCACGCGGGAGTCGCGCGGGATCGAGATCATCGCGATCTTCTTGTTCTGCGGGTCGACGCGGGCGACGATCAGCGTATCGGACCGCTGCTGGGTCTGACCGGGCCTCGTGTCGGAACCCATGAGGACCATGTAGAACGGCTCCCCGGGCGCCGACGCCTTCTGGCCGGCCAGCTCCTGCTGCAGGGCCGGGTCGCTGAAGAACACCGCGTTGATCTTGTTGCCGACGTCGACCACCTTCAGCGCGACCGCGGTCGTGAGCCCTATGGCGAGGACCGCCACGACGATGGCCGCGATCGTCCATGCACGACGCCTGCGGCGCTTGCGCGCCCCAAGAGACAGGTCCTTTTGCGCCCGCGCACGCAGACGCGCGGTCTGGCGGACGACGGGGTCCCGGGACGCCGAGGGATCCAGGTGCTTGATCTCGCGGGGAGTCCGGCTCGCAGCTGAACGGGAGTGCCGCGCGGAACGCCGCGGGCGGTCGGAGGCGTCGGGCATGCTGTCCTTCTCGGTCGGTTCACGCGCCTGCCGGCATGCGGCGCGCTCAGAGTCGATAGAAGAGTATACGGTACGCTGGCGATGTCACCGACGTGTTACGGAGCCGTAGCCCCGCGCGCACGCCAGCGTTCGGAGGCGGAGCGAGGCGCGTGCCAGCGACCGTTCAGCGGATCGCGAACATCAACTCGCCGGAGCAGGCGAGCTCGTCACCCACCCACGCTTTCGCATCCCCGAAGCCGATGGGGCCGCGCCGCTTGGTGATGGCGCACTCCAGGCGAAGGGTCTCCCCGGGTCGCACCTGGCGCTTGAACCGCACCTTGTCGATGCCGGCGAACAGCGCGATGAGCCCCGCGTTCTCAGGCAGCGACAGCAGCGCCACCGCGCCGACCTGCGCGCACGCCTCGACGATCAGCACGCCCGGCATCACCGCATAGTCGGGAAAGTGGCCGGGGACCCAGAACATCTCGGCGGCGACGTCGAGCTCGCCGACCGCGCTCACCCCCGGCTCAAACTCCAAGACCCGGTCCACGAGCAGGAACGGCTCGCGGTGCGGGAGGATCGCCTTGATCTGGTCACGATCGAGCATGGGGGTTCGCCTTCCTGGTCGTGCCGATCGGTGCCGCCACCGCTAGGCGGCCTCGGGGTCGCTGACCTCGACGCGGCGGACCGCGGCGCCGAGCGATCGGAGCTTGTCGACGAACCCCTCGTATCCGCGGTCGATATGGTGGATGTCGGTGACGACGGTGTGCCCCTCGGCGACCAGGCCCGCCAGCACGAGCGCGGCGCCGCCGCGCAGGTCGGGGCTGCGGACAGGGGCGCCCGAGAGCGCCGGCACGCCGCGAACGAGCGCGTAGTGGCCATCGATGCGGATGTCAGCACCCATGCGCGCGATCTCGTCGGCGAAGATGAAGCGGTTCTCGAAGACGTTCTCGGTGATGACCGACCCGCCGTCGGCCATCGCGAGCAGTGCCATGAACGGCGCCTGCAGGTCGGTGGGGAACCCCGGGTATGGCAGCGTCTGCACGTCGACGGGACGGACCGGCCCTACTCGCGAGATCGTCACGCCGTCGTCGACCCTGTCCACGACGCAACCGGCGTGCTCGAGCTTCTGCAACACGATGTCGAGATGCGTCGGGTCGAAGCCGGTCACGGTCACCGGGCCGGAGTCGAGCGCGCCGGCGATGAGGTACGTGCCGGCCTCGATCCTGTCGCCCACCACGGTGTGATCCACCGGTGAGAGGGCTGGGACGCCGGTCACGGTGATCGTCGGCGAGCCCGCACCCTCGATGCGCGCGCCCATGGCGACGAGCATGGACGCGAGGTCCGCTATCTCGGGTTCCCGCGCGGCGTTGTCGATGACCGTCTCGCCGTCGGCCCGCACCGATGCCATGAGCAGGTTCTCGGTGGCGCCGACGCTGGGGAAGTCGAGCGCGACGCGCGCACCGTGCGCAGGGCCAGACGCGTCGATGTAGCCGTGCTCGGTGCTGATCGCCACGCCGAGCTGTTCGAGCCCGGCGATGTGTATGTCGACCTTGCGCGAACCGATGTTGCACCCGCCGGGCATCGCGACGTGTGCGCGGCCGGAACGGCCGATCAGCGCGCCGAGGACGCAGGTGGACGCGCGCATCCGCACGACCAGATCGTATGGCGCCTCGTATGAGGTCAGGGTCGTGGTGTCGATCGTGAGCGTGTGGTCGGTGCGCACGACGCGCGCCCCGAGCCGCTCGAGTACCTCCGCCATCACGGCGACGTCGCTGATGTCGGGGACGTTGCGGAGCGTGGTGACGCCGGGCGCGAGAAGCGCCGCTGCCATGAGCTTGAGCGCGGAGTTTTTGGCGCCGCCCACACGCACCGTTCCCGCAAGCGGGCGACCTCCGTCGACGACGATCGCTTCCATTCCCCTCCCGCCCTCTCCGGTGTGTTCAGGCGTCCTTGGAGCGGACGCGGTATCAGCGTACTCCGAACAGTCCCTCGCACGCATACGCATACGCGCACTCGTGACCAGTCTGTTGCGGTACTCCCGAAACGCGAGGCCCGGCGGGCGTGCCGCCGGGCCTCGGTGGGGATCGAACCGTTGAGGGCGCTTGCTAGTGGGCGGTCCCTACCGCTATTCGGACTTCGGCCCACCGCAGGTCGCGCTCGAGCGCGTCGACCTCTTCGCCGGCGCCGCCGAGATCGGCGATCCTCTGCTCAGCCAGGGCCTTGGCCTGACGGGCGCGCTCCACGTCGATCTGCGAGGCGATCTCGGCATCGTCCGCGAGGATGATGACCTTGTCCTCATGGACCTGGATGTAGCCGCCGGAGACGGCGAACCACTCGATCGTGTCGCCGATCTTGACGCGGACCTCGCCGCCCTTCAGCGCGCCCACGAGCGGGGCGTGCAGCGGCAGGACGCCGATCTCGCCGTCGATCGTCGGGGCAACGACCATCTCCACCTCGTTGGTGTAGACGATCTTCTCCGGCGTGACGATCTCCGCGATGAGGGTGCGCGCCACGGCGGCTACTCAGCCGCCTTCAGCTGCTCGGCCTTCTCGAAGGCCTCTTCGATGTTGCCGACGTAGCGGAACGCCTGCTCGGGCAGCGCGTCGCACTCGCCCTTCACGATCATGTCGAAACCGCGGATCGTCTCTTCGAGCTTGACGTAGCGGCCGGGTAGGCCCGTGAACTGCTCGCCCACGAAGAACGGCTGCGACAGGAACTGCTGGATCTTGCGGGCACGGGCGACCGTGAGCTTCTGCTCCTCGGTCAGCTCGTCCATGCCGAGGATGGCGATGATGTCCTGCAGGTCCTTGTAGGTCTGCAGCACCTCCTGGACGGCGCGCGCGACGCTGTAGTGCTGCTCGCCGACGATGTCGGCCGACAGCGCGCGCGAGGACGACGCGAGCGGGTCGACAGCCGGGTACAGACCGAGCTCGGCGATCGAGCGCGACAGGACGGTTGTGGCGTCGAGGTGGCTGAACGCCGTGGCAGGAGCCGGGTCGGTGAGGTCGTCCGCAGGCACGTAGATCGCCTGGACCGACGTGATCGAACCCCGGCGAGTCGACGTGATGCGCTCCTGGAGCTCGCCCATCTCGGTCGCGAGCGTCGGCTGGTAGCCGACCGCCGACGGCATGCGTCCGAGCAGCGCGGAGACCTCGGAACCGGCCTGGGTGAAACGGAAGATGTTGTCGATGAAGAGAAGCACGTCCTGGCCCTGGTCGCGGAAGTACTCCGCCACGGTAAGGCCGGCCAGTCCGACGCGCAGACGGGCTCCCGGAGGCTCGTTCATCTGGCCGTAGACGAGGCAGGTCTTCTTGATGACCCCCGACTCGCTCATCTCGTGGTAAAGGTCGGTGCCCTCACGGGTGCGCTCGCCGACTCCACAGAAGACGGACGTACCGCCATGCGCCATGGCGAGGTTGTTGATCAGCTCCTGGATGATGACGGTCTTGCCGACGCCCGCACCGCCGAACAGTCCGGTCTTGCCGCCCTTGATGTAGGGCTCGAGCAGGTCGACGACCTTGATGCCGGTCTCGAAGATCTCGGTGGTCGGCTCGAGGTCCTCGTACTCCGGCGCCCCGCGGTGGATCGGGTAGTAGCCCTCGACCTCGGGCATCGCTCCCCCGTCGATGACCTCGCCGAGCACGTTCCAGATGCGTCCGAGCGTGGAGGGACCGACCGGCATCATCATCGGACCGCCGGTGTCCTCGGCCTCCATGCCGCGCTGGATACCGTCGGTGGACGACATCGCGATGGCGCGGACGACGTTGCCCTCGAGGTGCTGTTCGACCTCTGCGGTGACGTCGATCAGCCCGATCGGCGAGTCGGTCTTCACCTTCAGGGCGTTGTAGATCGCGGGCATCGACTCCGGTCCGAATTCGACGTCCAAGACCGGTCCGATGACCCGTACGATGCGTCCGGTGTTCATGGGCGCTTCCTTCTCGTTGACTGCCATCTACTTCTTCTTCTCCAGCGCAGCGGCGCCGCCGACGATCTCGGCGATCTCGTTCGTGATCGCACCCTGGCGGGCGCGGTTGTACGTGCGGGTGAGCGTCGTGATCATCTCGCCGGCGTTGTCGGTCGCCGACTTCATCGCCTTGCGGCGCGCGCCCTGCTCGGACGCGGCGGACTCCAGCAACGCGCGGTACACCAGCGTCTCGACGTACGTCGGGAGCAGGCGCTCCAGCACCGAGGAGGCCGACGGCTCGAAGACGTACTCGGGGTTGACCTTCAGCTCGTCCGCTGCGGCCTGGACGGCCTCCGGGCGGATCGGCAGCAGGTCGTGGATCTCCGGGACCTGGTCGGCGACGTTCTTGAACCGGTTGAAGACGATCTTCACCGCATCGATCTCGCCTTCGGTGTACCCGTCGATCACGCGCGTGGCGATCGACCGGGCATCCGCGATGGCGGGCTTGTCCGAGACGTCGCGGTACGACGCGATCGGCTCGATCCCCCGGTAGCGGAAATACGCGATCGCCTTCTTGCCGACGGCGATCACGTCCGCCTCGGCGCCGTGCTCGCGCTCGTCGCGCAGGATCTGCTCGGTCAGGCGCAGGATGTTGCTGTTGAACGCCCCGCACAGGCCGCGGTCGGAAGCGACCGCGATCACGACCACCTTCGAGCGCGTCTCGTGCGCCTCGAGCAGGGGGTGCGACGCGCCGCCGGTGAAGCGGGCGACGTTGCCGAGCACCTCCATCATCGCGAGGGCGTACGGGCGTGCGGATTCGATGCGGTCGGCCGCCTTGCGGATCTTTGCGGTCGCGACCATCTCCATCGTGCGCGTGATCTGACGCGTGGAGTGCGTCGAGGTGATCCGCTTCTGGATGTCGCGAAGGTTTGCCATCGGTACCGTCCCGCCTAGCCCTCGAGCCCGGAGGAGAACTCTTCGAGCGCCTTGCCCAACGCGGCCTCGATGTCAGCCGAGATGACCTTCTCGGTCCGGATGGCGGTCCCGATCTCGGGGTACGCGCTCTCGACGAACGCGAGGAAGTCGTCGCGGAACTTGACCACGTTCTCGACGCTGACCTTGTCGAGGTAGCCCTTCGTGCCGGCGAAGATCGCCATGACCTGCTTCTCGACCGGCATCGGCACGTAGCGGCCCTGCTTCAACAGCTCGACGAGGCGGGCGCCACGCGAGAGCGTGTTCTGCGTGGACTTGTCCAGGTCGGACCCGAACTGAGCGAAGGCGGCCAGCTCGCGGTACGAGGCGAGGTCGAGGCGCAGCGAGCCCGCGACCTGCTTCATCGCCTTGATCTGCGCGTCACCGCCGACTCGGGAGACCGAGATGCCGACGTTGACCGCCGGGCGGACGCCCTGGAAGAACAGGTCCGACTGCAGGAAGATCTGCCCGTCCGTGATGGAGATGACGTTGGTCGGGATGTAGGCCGACACGTCACCGGCCTGCGTCTCGATGATCGGCAGGGCCGTCATGGAGCCGGCGCCCAGTTCGTCGTTCATCTTGACCGCACGCTCCAGAAGGCGGGAATGCAGGTAGAAAACGTCGCCCGGATACGCCTCGCGGCCCGGCGGACGACGGAGCGTCAGCGACATCTGACGGTAGGCGACGGCCTGCTTTGAGAGGTCGTCGTATACGACCAGGACTGCCCGGCCTGGGTTGTCCTTGCTCGCGGGACGGCCGTCCTCGCCGTTGTACATGAAGTACTCACCCATCGCGGCACCCGCCATCGGCGCGATGTACTGCACCGGCGCGGGGTCGGATGCGTTCGCGGCGACGATGATCGTGTAGTCCATGGCGCCGTACCCCTCGAGCGTCTGCACGACGGTCGCCACGGTGGAGGCCTTCTGGCCGATGGCGACGTAGATGCAGATGACCCCGGTGCCCTTCTGGTTGATGATCGTGTCGACCGCGACGGCCGTCTTGCCGGTCTGGCGGTCGCCGATGATCAGCTCGCGCTGACCGCGGCCGATCGGGATCATCGCGTCGATGGCCATGATGCCGGTCTGAAGCGGCTCATGGACGCCCTTGCGTGCGATGACGCCCGGGGCCTTGAACTCGAGCGGACGCGTGCCCTCGGGAGTGATCGCGCCCTTGCCGTCCATCGGCACGCCGAGCGGATCGACGACGCGGCCGAGGAACCCGCGGCCGGAAGGGATCTGCACCACGTGGCCGGTCGTCCGTACGGTGTCGTTCTCCTTGATGAGCGAGGTCTCGCCCAGCAGCACCGCCCCGACCTCGTTCTCATCGAGGTTGAGCGCCATGCCCATGATGGTGTGGCCGCCCTCGCCGATGAACTCGAGCAGCTCGCCGGACATGGCGCCTTTGAGCCCGTCCACGTGTGCGATGCCGTCGCCCAGCGCGATGACGGTGCCTACGTCGCGCACATCGAGTGAGGCGGAGAACGACGCGAGCTGTCGTTTGAGCGCCTCGCTGATGCTCGTTGCGGTGATGTCCGTCACTTACGCCTCGCCTCCAGTTTCGGTCGCGAGCGCGCGCCGCACGCCCTCGAGCTGCGACGCGACGCTGCCGTCCAAGACACGGCCTGCGACCTTGATCACGACGCCACCGACGATCGACGCGTCCACACGCTCGCGGAGCGAGACGGGGCGGCCGAGCGAGGCGGCGAGCTTGTCTGTCAGAGACGCGCGGAGCGCGTCGTCGAGCGGGACGGCGGTGGTGACCTCCGCGGCCACGATGCCGCGCTCGGCCTCGGCGATCTCGCCGTAGAGCCGCGCGAGGTCGGGCAGCAGCGACACAAGGCCACGCTCGGCCAGCACCGTGATGACCGCGATGGCTTCCGGCGTCGCGTGCGCCCCGAAGATGTCGCGGAGTATCGCCCGCTTGGCCTCGACAGGCACCGAGGTGTCTGTGAGCGCCTCGCGCAGCTCGCGTTCGCCGCGCACGGCCCCGGCGACCGTCGCCAGAGCCTCGTCGGTCGCGTCCACAGCGTCGGCGAGCAACGCCATATCGAAGAGCACGCGGGCATAGGCGGATGCGGCGTCGCTGCTACGCATCGAGGCTTCCCACCTCTGCGATGGACTTCTCGATGAGCGCCTTATGGTCGTCGGCCGACAACGTCGCACCGATGATCCGGTTCGCGACCGCCACGGACAGGTCAGCGACCTGGGCCTGGAGTTCGGCCATGGCCGTGCGCTTCTCGCCCTGGATCTCGTCGCGGGCGCGGGCCAACATCGACTCGCGCTCCTCGTTCGCCTTCGCGACGATCTCGTCCTTCATCGTCTCGGCGACCTTGCGGCCTTGCTCGATGACGCGGTTCGCCTCGAGGCGTGCCTCGGCGAGCTGCGCCTTGTACTCGTCGAGCAGACGCTCCGCCTCGACGCGGGTCTCCTCCGCCATCTCCAGCGAGTCTTTGATCTTGGCCGCGCGCTCGTCGAGCATCTTCGTGATCGGAGGAAGCGCGAACTTCCACATCAGCACGAAGAGCACGCCGAACGACACGAGCGAGACCAACAGCTCGGAGGTCAGCGGGATGATCTTGTCCATCGGTGCTCCTTACCCGCCAAGCGTCGCCTGGTGGTGACGATGCCTACCCGGCGGCCTGCAGGACGAACGCGAGAACGAAGCCGAGCAGTGCGATGGCCTCGGCGAGCGCCATGCCGATGAACATCGTGGTCTGGATACGGCCGGCCATCTCGGGCTGGCGGGCCATGCCTTCGATCGCCTTGCCAGCCACGAAACCGACGCCGATGCCGGGGCCGATCGCGCCGAGACCGAACGCGAGACCCGCGCCCAGAACGCTCAGTGAACCTCCCACAGTTCCTCCTCTTGTCACCGGGTCCCGATCGAGGGGCCCGAACCTAACCCGGAATACGTCTGCGTGCTTCACGCCGGCCGCGGACGGCCGCCGTTGGGGCCGATGCGCTAGTGCTCCCCTGCGTGCAGGGCGCCGTTCATGTACACGGCGGTGAGTATCGCGAAGACGTACGCCTGGATGAAGGCCACGAACACCTCGAAGGCGTACATGATGATCTGCATGATCAGCGACAGGCCGCCGACGACCGCGCCGACGGGGCTCAGCGCGCTCGCGACCATCACGACGAAGATGCCGAACACGCCGAGCACGATGTGGCCCGCGTACATGTTGGCGTAGAGACGGACGCCCAGAGTGAACGGGCGAAGGAAGTGGCTGATGATCTCGAGCGGGTAGATCAGCGGGACCAGCCACCACGGCGTGCCGGACGGCAGGAAGCTCTTGAGATACCCGACGAACCCATGCTTCTTGAAGCCGATCCAGTTGTAGACCACGAAGACCATGATGCCCCACCCGAAGGTGGTCCCGAGCGTGCCGGTGCCGGGCTTGAACCCCGGGATCAGGCCGAGGAAGTTGTTGAACAGTACAGCGAAGAACACGGTCACGATGAACGGCAGGTAGGGGGCGCCCGCCGAACCCATGACGTCGGTCACGATGTTGTTGCGCACGAATTCGACGCCCAGCTCGCCGATGTTGCCGATGCCCTTGGGCACGAGCGACATCTTGCGCGCCGCCAGGAAAAAGAACAGTGCGGTCAGCGCGATCGCGCAGATGAGGAAGAAGCTGTAGTTCGTGAGAACGACGGCGTTCTTCGCGAGCTCTTGGCCGGCAGGGGCGCCCTGGCCGAACACCGCGAACGGGTTCAGCTCCTCGAGCAGCTTCGTGACGGCGGGACCCAGGTTCTCCACGGGGACCGACTACCTCCTGGTGGTCGAGGGCTTGGTGACGACTGACATGCGGAACAGGGCGACCGTCGCCGGGACGACGAACCCGGCGGCAAGGCCCAGGCCGAACGCGACCAGCCCGGGCCGGACGAACAGGTAGTACACGAGCAGGCCCGCGAAAGCGATGAAGAGCCCCAACACGAGCATCGCGACAGCACGCATCGCGCCAACCTCGAGCGTTTCAGGAGTGAACGACCTGACTCCCATCGCGGTCAGCGCGAGGATGCCCGCACCGAGCACGATCCCGAGCACGCCGGCGACGAGGGGGCCGCCGAAGAAGGCGACGATGTCCGACGCGGCAGGCAGGCCCAGTGTCCTCAGGTCCCTTCGATCCATCTACGCTTGCGACACCCTCTTCGCGTGAGCGCCCGGGGTGGAAGCGGACAGACCGGCGGTTGCGCCACAATCAACGATCCCGACCGCATGATCGGGGTCTCACAACGGCGCAGACCGGGAAGTCGCTCGAAGACCGGGGGGTGTCTCCGAAAGCGCGCCCATGTTACAGCATATGCCCGGAGGCGCAAGACGCCACGCAGCGCGAGCGACACCGTAGAGGGGGATGTTGGCGAGACGGGCTCAGTCCCGAGGGTTGACCCCGTCGCCGTGCACGCGCGCCGCGCTGAAAAGACCAAGGCGCCTCGCAAGGAGCACCGAAAGACCGAGGAGGAACGTGAGCACCGCGAGGCGCGCGAGTGGCGACGGGAGGATCTCATCGCGCATGGCGTAGCCGCCGACCGCCAGCGCAGCCGACCAGGCGTAGATGAGCAGCACCGTCTGACGCTGGCTGAACCCACGGTGCAGCAGGCGGTGATGGATGTGGCCGTTGTCAGCCTCGTGTATCGGGCGTCCGTGCATCCGCCGCCGGATGATCGCGCTGGCGGTGTCGAACAGCGGTACCCCGATGATCAGGAGCGGCGCGACCAAGGAGATGGCGGCCGCCGACTTCATGACACCGGTGAGCGATACACACCCGAGCGCGAAGCCGATCGACAGCGCCCCCGAGTCGCCCATGTAGATCGACGCGGGGTTGAAGTTGTACCTCAGGAAGCCGATGCAGCCGCCGATGACCCCCACCGCCAGCACGGCTGCGATCGCCTGGTTCATATCCATCGCGAGTGCGAGGAAGCTCGCGGCCGCGATCGCCGCGACGCCGGCGGCGAGCCCGTCGAGCCCGTCGATGAGGTTGAACACGTTCGCGAAGCCGACCAGCCAAAGCGCGGTCAGCGGGTAGCCGAGCCAGTCCAGGGGCAGGCGCCCGCCGCCGAACGGGTTGGCGAAGAAGTCGATCTTGAGCCCGAACGATATCGTCACCACCGCGGCGAGAAGCTGCCCGGCGAACTTCGTGCGGGCCCTCATCCCACGGAGGTCGTCGACAAGGCCGACAAAGAAGACCACAGCGACGCCGAAAGTGGTTCCCAGCACCTGGCCGTCGCCGAGCAGCAGCACCCCCGGCCACCCGAGCCACTGCTCCCCGGCCAGCTCGACGAGCATCGCCGCCGTGAAGCCCGCCATGATCCCGATGCCGCCCAACCGCGGTACCGCGGTCGTGTGCACCTTGCGGGCCCCGGGCTTGTCCATGAGCTTGGCGCGGATACTCAGGTCCCGCACGACCGGTGTGACAGCGAGCGTCGCTGCTATCGCGACCACCATGAGCAGAAGGACGTGGATGACGGTGGGTGCCTGGATCGGGACGGGGATCAACGGCATGTCCGCACGCTCAGCAGCCCGCGGGCACGTACAGGCGCCGCGCGACGCCGGATTCCGCGAGCATCTCCTCGGACAGCTCGTCCGGGTACGCCTCGGCGTAGACGATCTCGGTGATGCCCGCGTTGATCAGGATCTTGGCGCATTGCACGCACGGCTGGGTGGTGGTGTAGATCATCGAGCCGCCGATGGCGACCCCATACAGCGCCGCCTGCACCACCGCGTTCTGCTCGGCGTGGATCCCACGGCACAGCTCATGATGCGAACCGGAGGCGATCCCGCGCTGCTCGCGAAGGCACCCCACCTCTTCGCAGTGGCGAAGCCCCTTGGGCGTCCCGTTGTAGCCCGTTGCGAGCATGCGGCGGTCCTTCACGATCACCGCGCCGCAGCGTCGCCGCAGGCAGGTCGACCGCGTCGAGACCTCGTACGCGATCGTCATGAAGTAGGCGTCCCAGCTGGGTCTGTCGATCACGCTCTCCCCGCCTTCACAGAGTGCCGAAGAGGCGGTCGCCGGCGTCGCCGAGCCCGGGGACGATGTAGCCGTGGTCGTTCAGGTGGCTGTCCACGGCGCAGACGTAGACCTGCGCGTGCGGGTCCGCCTTGACGACCGCAGCGATGCCCTCCGGGGCGGCGATGATCGACAGCAGCCGGATCGACCGGGCGCCGCGGTCACGGAGGAACTGGATCGCCGCGGAGGCGGATCCTCCCGTCGCGAGCATCGGGTCGACGATCATGACGTCACGGTCTCCGATGTCCTCCGGCAGCTTGCAGTAGTACTCGACCGGCTGGAGCGTCTTGGGGTCGCGGTACAGGCCGATGTGCCCGATCTTGGCCGCCGGGATGAGCGACAGGATGCCGTCGACCATGCCGAGACCGGCGCGCAGGATCGGCACGATGGCGACCTTCTTGCCGGCGAGCACCTTGGTGGTGGTCTCGCAGATGGGCGTCGTGACCGTCGATTCCGCGAGCTGGAACTCGCGGGTCGCCTCGTACGCCATCAGCTGCGCCAGCTCGCTGACCAGCTCCCGGAACTCCTTGGGACCGGTGCGGATGTCACGCAGTACGGAGAGCTTGTGCTGGACGAGCGGGTGGTCCACCACCGTCACGTTGTGCGCGTACCGCATCCCACGTCTCCTTTTCAGCGACCCGTCAAAGCGATGGCTGCAGCCTTCGCGCTCCTCGTGAACCTTACATCACAGCTCGGGGTAGAGCGGGTGAGCTTCGACCAGCTCGCGCACGCGGGTGCGCACGCGGCCGAGCTCCGCCTCGTCGTCGCGGCCGAAGATCGCTGCGGCGACGAGCTCCCCCACCTCGCGTGCGTCCTTCTCGTCGAACCCGCGGGTCGTGATCGCGGGCGAACCGACGCGGATGCCGCTCGTGACGAACGGCGACTGGGGGTCGTTCGGGATGGCGTTCTTGTTCACCGTGATACCGCAGTCCTCGAGCAGGTGCTCCGCGTCCTTGCCGGTGATGTCGGCCGCGCGCAGGTCCACGAGCACGAGGTGGTTGTCGGTCCCGCCCGATACGAGGCGCAATCCGCGCCCGACCATCGCCTCGCCCATGACCCGGGCGTTCAGGACGACCTGGTCGATGTAGGTCGTGAAAGACGGCTGCCTCGCCTCGCCGAAGGCGACGGCCTTGGCCGCGATGATGTGCTCGAGCGGGCCGCCCTGCAGGCCCGGGAACACCGCCTTGTCGAGCTTGGCGGCCCACTCCTCCTTGCACAGCACGAACCCGCTGCGCGGTCCGCGCAGTGTCTTGTGCGAAGTGGAGGTCACGAAGTCCGCATAGGGCACCGGTGACGGATGCGCACCGGTGGCCACCAGCCCGGCGATGTGCGCCATGTCGACCATCAGCACGGCGCCGACCTTCTTCGCGACGTCGGCGAAACGGGGGAAGTCGATGATGCGGGGGTAGGCGCTCGCCCCGGCGATGATCATCTTCGGCTTGTGTTCGACGGCCAGGCGTTCCATCTCGTCGTAGTCGATCGTCTCGGTCTCCATGTCGAGGCCGTACGGCACGACGTTGAACCACTTGCCGGAGAAGTTGACGGGAGACCCATGGGTGAGGTGGCCGCCCATGGCCAGGTTCATCCCGAGCACCGTGTCGCCGGGCATCAGCGCCGCGAAGTAGACCGCCATGTTGGCCTGTGCGCCCGCGTGCGGCTGGACGTTGGCGTGGTCGGCGCCGAAGAGCTCCTTCACCCGGTCCCGGGCGATGTTCTCGATCACGTCGACCTTCTCGCAACCGCCGTAGTAGCGCTTGCCGGGCAGGCCCTCGGCGTACTTGTTCGTGAGCACCGTGCCGGCTGCTTCGAGCACCGCGAGCGACGTGAAGTTCTCCGACGCGATGAGCTCGATCGTCGAGCGCTGACGGGCGAGCTCATCGGCGCAGGCGGCGGCGACCTGGGGGTCGGCGGAGTCGAGGAACCGGAAAGCCATGGCGCTCACGTGCCTTTCTTGTTCAGACGGACGGCGGCGTGCACGGGTTGGCGGCCTCGATCGCCGAGATCTGGTCGACCCGGCGCTGATGCCGGTCGCCCTCGAAATCGGTGGCCAAGAACGCGTCGACGATCGGGAACGCCTCGTCGGGGCCGATGGAGCGGCCCGCGAGCGTGACCACGTTCGCATCGTTGTGGCGGCGGGACATCTCGGCGAACGCGGGCGTGTTGATCTGGACCGCGCGCACGCCGTTCACCTTGTTGGCGGCGATCGCCATCCCGAGCCCGGTCCCGCACACCAGGACGCCGCGGTCAGCCTCGCCGTCCGCGACCGCGCGCCCGACCTTCTCGGCGATGACCGGATAGTCGACGGACTCCTCAGAGAAGGCCCCGACGTCCGTGACGTCGTGGCCCGAACACACGAGGTGGTCCTTCACGGACTGTTTCAGCGCGAAGCCCGCATGGTCGGCACCGATGTGGATCCTCACGCCGTCACCTTTCGTGTGGACGAGCCCGAGCGCTCGAACGGGTGGATTGTACCGCGACGGGGCGCCCCACCAAGGGCGCCCCGTCATCGCTCAAGCCACGCTTGGAGAACGTCTACGCGTCCGGCATCGCGACCGCGGCGATCTCGTCTGCCGGGATCGCCCCGTCGCGCAGGATGACAGGCACCAGTCCGGTGCAGTCCACGACGGTGGATGCGATGCCGTGCTTGGTCTCTCCGCCATCGAGCGTGAGGTCCGCCGCTGCGACGATGCGGCTCTCCAGCTCGTCGAACGACGTCGGTGCGTGCTTGCCCGACGTGTTGGCGGACGTGGTGATGATCGGGCCGCCGCTCGCCTTGATGAGCTCCTGCACGACCTCGTGATCGGGCGCGCGGAGCGCCACGGTGCCGCGGCTGTCCGTGAAGTCCTTGCTGACCCGCGCGCTGGCCTTGACCACGAGAGAAAGGGGACCGGGCCAGAAGTGCGCCGCGAGCCGGTGCGCGTACTCAGGGACCTCCATGCCGTACGTGTCGAGCGCGTCGTCTGTCTCCACGAGCCACGGGAGGGGCTTGGAGGCCGGACGCATCTTGATGTCGATGATCTCCTGCGGGCCGATGCATGACGTCGCAGCGGCTCCGATGCCGTACACGGTCTCGGTCGGGAAAATGACGATCCCGCCGTCCCGGAGCACCGAAGCCGCCAAGTTTATGGCTTCGGCCGAAGGTGCCTCCGGATCGATATGGATGACCTTGCTCATCGCTATCAAGCCTCCCGTCTGATGCCGAACGCGATGCGGTCCCGTCCGGTGAGGTCTTTCCTCACCTCTACCCCTTCATACCACCTGGAAAGGACGCGCGCAGCCTCTTTCGCGCAGGAAGTGTCGGTCTCCACCACAACAACACCGCCCGGCTTCAGCCAGCCCTGCGCGTCCTCCGCTATCCGGCGCACGACGTCCATGCCGTCAGCGCCGCCGTCGAGGGCGACCCGAGGCTCGAAGCCGCCCACTTCCGTCGGCAGCCCCGCCATGTCGGCGGTGGGGATGTAGGGCGGGTTCGAGACGACCACGTCGAACGCGCCGCGCAGTCCCGCGGGAACGGGACCGAACAGGTCGCCGTCAAGGACGGTGACACGGTCCTCGACGCCCGCGCGCCGTGCGTTCTCGCGCGCCACCTCGGCCGTGGCGGGCACGATCTCGGTCGCGTGGACGCGCACGCCCGGGCGCTCGTACGCGATCGAGACCGCGATCGCGCCCGACCCGGTGCACAGGTCGAGCACCGCCGGCTGGTCCCCCCCGATGCGGTCGAGGTGCTCGAGCACGGCATCGACGAGCACCTCGGTCTCCGGGCGCGGGATGAAGACACCCGGCTTGACCTGGAGCACGAGGTGCCGGAACGGCATCTCGCCGGTCACGTACTGCAGCGGCTCACCGGTGGCCCGACGCTCGATGGCGCTGCGGAACTCGGCGCGCTCCGCCTCGGTCAGCGGACGGTCGAAGTGCGCGTACAGCTCGATGCGGCTGAGGCCGGTGGCCGCGGACAGCAGCCATTCCGCGCTGCGGCGCGGGTTCTCGACCTCTTTGCGGGTGAAGTAGTCGACGGTCCAGGCGAGCGCGTCTGCGACCGTCCACGTGCGGTCCTCGCGCCGCCCCCCTGTGGACTGCGGGGCGGCCATGCGCTAGACCACCGCCGCCAGGCGCTCCGCGCGGTCGGCCGCCACGAGCCCCTCGACCAGCGGATCCAGGGCGCCGGCCATGACGCCGGGGATGTTGTGCACGGTCAGCCCGATGCGGTGGTCGGTGATGCGGTCCTGCGGGTAGTTGTAGGTGCGGATCTTCTCAGCGCGGTCGCCCGAGCCGATCTGGCTGCGGCGAGCGGCGCCCTGCTCCGCCTGCTGCTTCTCGAGCTGCACCTCGTAGAGACGGGCGCGCAGAACGCGCATGGCCGCCTCCTTGTTCTGCAGCTGGCTCTTCTGGTTCTGGGACTGGACCACCGTGCCGGTGGGCAGGTGGGTGATGCGCACGGCAGAGTCGGTGGTGTTGACCGACTGTCCACCCGGGCCGGACGACCGGTACACGTCGACGCGCAGGTCGCTCAGGTTCAGCTCGACCTCGACCTCGTCCACTTCGGGGAGCACCGCGACGGTGGCGGTGGAGGTGTGGATCCGGCCCTGGGCCTCGGTGGCCGGGACACGCTGGACGCGGTGCACGCCTGACTCGAACTTCATCTTCGAGTAGACCTTGTCGCCGCGGATGCGGAACGAGACTTCCTTGTAGCCGCCGCTCTCCGACTCGCTCGCGTCGATCTCCTCGTATTTCCACTTCTGGCTGTCTGCGTAGCGCAGGTACATGCGGCAGAGGTCGCCCGCGAACAGCGCCGCTTCGTCACCGCCCGCGCCACCTCGGATCTCGACGATGATGTCCTTGTCGTCGTTCGGGTCGCCCGGCAGCATCATGACCTTGAGCTCTTCCTCGAGCTCGGGAAGCCTGGCTTCGATCGACTTGATCTCCTCCGATGCCATCTCCTTGAGATCGGGGTCGGCCTCAGCGCGCAGCATCTCCTTCGAGGACTCGAGCTCGTCGACGGCGGTGACGTACTCCCGCGCCTTCTCCGCCAGCGGCTGGCGGGCACGGTGCTCGCGCGCAAGGCGGGCGTACTCCTTCTGGTCCTCCATGACGACAGGGTCGGCCAGACGCGCCGTCAGCTCGTCGTAGGAGGCCAGTATCTGTTCGAGCTTCTCGCGCATGGGGGGTGTTCCTTCGTGTTGTTGCACAGCGACCGAGGAGCGGCGCCGGGGTGTGGTCGCGGCTACTGTAGCACGGCGCCAGAGGCTCCTCGCCTCGGGGGGCGCGCTCGGCCGTCCGGCTCAGTACAGGCCGAGGGACGCCCGAATGGCGTCGTCGACCGCCAGCATTGTGGCAGGGTCGAGGTGCGCGACGGGCCCGCCTTGGAGTCGCGCCTTGTCGATGGTGCGGATCTGGGCGCAATCCAGCGCGGAGTGCCGGGGAAGCACCCCTTCGGGCAGTTCGACGATGAACGGATAGGGCTTCGATGCGAACTTGGTGGTGACCGACCCGACGATCGTATTCGGGCTGTAACGGTTCCCGGGGTCGTTCTGGATCACGACCGCGGGACGCGTGCCACGCTGCTCGCTGCCCTCTGCCGGATCGAATCGCACCCAGAAGACGTCGCCACGACGAATGCTCACCATTCCTCGGGCTCCAGACCATCCATGAGAGCGCCCTCCCACAGCTTGGCGTCGGCCCGGTGCTCATCGGCCATCGCGATGTAGCCCTCGATCATCGACTCCTCGAAGCGCTTCGTCCGATAGGCCGCGAGCGCCTCGGTGATGATCTCGGTCTTCGAAACCCCCGTCGCTGCCGATTCCTGCGCGAGGAACTCGTGCGCCCACCGCGGAAAGCGGAACTGGGCCGGCTTGGTCGAGTACTCCTTCACGATCATCACCGCCGCATGACGTAGTGTATGTACACATGCACAATACACGTGTCCACTGACACGCACAATACCGTGCGCGGCTCGAATCCCGCGAGCCCCGGTGTTACGCTCATGCCGCCATCGAACCTCACGAGGGAGGAACCATGCGCATCCGCCGGTCCATCATCGTCACTTCCGCGGCGCTGATCGCCGCAGCCCTGCTTCTGGCCGCGTGCGGGCCGAAGGAGGAGTACTCGGTCAGGCCCACATGGGTGCCTGGCGAGACGACCGCCGCCGCGCCCGCCACGGCCACACCCCCTGCGACCGCCACTCCCGTCAAACTCTTCGACCTCGGCAACGTTTACGGGGTCAGGAAGGGCGCGAAGGCGCCGACCTTCACGCTGGAGAAGTCCGCGGTCGTCACCGAGATGGTGACCTACCACTACATCGTCGGTGGCGGCCCGACCCCCGGCACGATCGGGCTCAAGGCGGCTGACGGAACGGTGTACGGCCCGTGGAGCACCACCGGCCTCGACGGCCAGGGCGCGGTCAAGAACGCCTACTGGGACGCGAAACCGAATGTGGAAGTACCGGCAGGCACCTACACCGTGATGGACAGCGATCCGAGCACGTGGTCAACGAACGACCAGGCCGAGGGCCTGGGCTTCGCCACGGTGCTGGGGACGTACAAGTAGCGACCGGGCAGCGAGGGTCGGCTAGCTGATCGGCACCGCTGGCTCGGCAGTCATCAGCGCGTCCCGGGCCTCGCGGTCGGCGACCGCGTTCAGCGCCGCGACCGCCACCTCGACCATGCCGTCGTCGGGCTCGCGCGTCGTCAGACGCTGCAGCTGCATGCCCGGCCACAGCAGGACCTTCACGAACGGGTTCTCGGAGTGGTTGCCGGCCCACTTCACGGTGACCTCGTAGGCGAGGCCGGCCACGACCGGCAACAGGATGATGCGCGAGACGATGTTGAAGGTGATGATCGCAAGCCCGTCGGTGATGCCCCACCACCCGAGGATCACCTTGCCCGGCACCAGCGAGAACACCAGTATCGAGATCACCATCACCATGAGCAGGAACGCGGTCCCGCAGCGGATGTGAAGGGTGTCGTAGCGCTGGATGTACTTCGGTTCGAGCGGGATCCCGTGCTCGAACGCGTGGATCGACTTGTGCTCGGCGCCGTGGTAGGCGAAGACGCGCCGGATGTCGGGCATGAGCCCGATCCCCCAGATGTAGAGGAGGAACAGCGCCAGGCGAAGCAGGCCGTCCACGCCGTTCCACGCGAGCGGGTTGGCGGTGGCGGAAGAGCCCGCGACCACGTTCGTGAGCAGCGCGGGGGCGATGATGAACACGCCGACGGCGAGCGCGACGCCCAGCACCATCGTCCAGGCGATCTCGGTCGACGTGAGCTGCTCCTCCTCGGAGTCTCCCGCTAGCGACGCCGCGATGCCGAACGCCTTGAGTGACAGCGCGAGCGTCTCGTACATCGCATAGACACCGCGCAGGATGGGCTTGGTGCGCCAGCCGGTCGCCGCCTTGGCCGGGAGGTCGTGTTCCTCGACGTGGATCTCCCCGTCGGCGGTGCGGACGGCGACCGCCCAGTTCTTGCGGCCGCGCATCATCACGCCCTCGAGCAGCGCTTGGCCGCCGATGTGGGTGTGGGTGACGGGCGCGGCGAACCGGCGCTCGATCTCCTCGTCGGAGATCTGGGGCGCAGCCGGCGCGGCGGTGATGTCCTCGCTCTCCGGTCCGGTAGTCCCGGTCGGGGCGATGGGGGTCTCGTCAGTCACGTTTCGGCGCCTTCGGATATGGATCGCCACACGCCATCTTGCCCTCGGGACATGGCCCTCTGCGACACGCGGCGCCGGCGTCCATGAACAGGTAGGGCGCTGTCTCCTCGGCGAGCCGGAGCATCTCGAGCGCGAGCTCGCGGATCTCCCACTGGGCGCGCTTGCAGCACCGCAGCTCGAAGAAGTGCAACAGCTCGCGAACGTTCATGGTGACGACGATCTTCGTCTCCATGGCGTTGGGCAGCAGGTAGCGCGCGTCCTCCGGCGGCAGGCCGGCGTCGAGCAACGCGCGGTAGGACTCGAACGCCGAGGCACATGCCGCATCGAACACCTCGCGTATCGCAGGGTCGGCAGCGACCGACGGCGGCACCACGAAGGTGGGCTCGTTCGCATAGCTGACGTAGCGCTGCGACTGCTGGCTGTAACTGGCGAGGCGGTGGCGCACGAGCTGGTGCGTGAGCGCGCGGGAGACCCCGTCGATCGCGAACGTGTAGCTCGCGTGCTCGAGGGTCGAGGTATGACCCGAGGTGATGACCGTCTTCAGCACGCGCTTCACGGCGTCATCGGTCATGTGCTCGAGCAGCTCCGCAGCGCCCACTGGCGCGTAGCACAGCCGCGCAGCGGCCGCGATGGCGCGCTCGGGTTCAGGCGTGTGGTAGAGAAGCCGGACATCCATGCGTTCTCGTCCCTCTCCGGTCAAACGAAGGAGGCGGTCCCGCATCCGCAGTCCCGCCTTCCATCATAGCGTTGCGGTGTGACGCGGCTACTCGGTCGGCTCGACGATCGTCTCGCTCAAGCTGCTCTCGGCCGGCTCGGCGGCGACTTCCTCGACGGCCGGCTCTTCGACGACCTCAGCCACGACCTCGGCCTTGGGAGCACGGGCAGCGGCCTTGCGTGCGGCCTCGGCCTCCTCGCGCTCCTTGAGCTCGCGCGCCTTGCGGGAGGCGATGACGGAGTCCTCGTGCGCCTTCTGGCGGGCGGCCTTCGCGGCGGCTTCCTTGGCGGCGACGATGTCCGCGGCCCCACCGAACTTGTCGGAGAAGCGCTGGACGCGACCACCGGTGTCGACGAACTTCTGCTGACCGGTGTAGAACGGGTGGCACAGGTCGCACAGTTCGATGTGGAGCTCGGACTTCGTCGAGCGCGTGGTGAACGTGTTCCCGCAGGAGCAGTGCACCTTCGCCTCGGTGTAGCCCGGGTGGATTCCTTCTCGCATGATGTGGTACCTCCGGATCCATGGTTGCGCACGGTTTCCGACCGGGCGCTGGGACAGCCGATGGATAGTAGCACGCGAGGCGGGCGGGCGGCAACGGTCCGCGGGGCGGCCCATGTGCTGACCATCCCGACGACTCGAGCGTGCTTGGGGCAATGGCGATGGGGTCCGGCTCCTACACCTACGATCCCCGGTACGGGCGCAAGACGATCCAGTCGATCCCGGCCGGCGCCATCGCGTACACGCGAATACGCCGCGGTGATGTCGGTGCCGTCGCGGCCCAGATCGAGCGCGTATCCGGTCAGGCGGTCGGCCGCGGACCAGCTGTAGGTGGCGGACGCGTCAGACGACATCTGGGCGGTGCGGCGGCCGCGGGGGGTCGAAGGTGTAGGTGGTGACGGCCGAGCCGACGGTGGAGGTCGCCAGGTGCCCGCCGGCGTACTGGAGGGCCATGTCGTCGGCGTAGACGCACCCAACGTGAAGCGCCATCTGTCCGTGCAGTGCGGACAGTTGGTGCCATATCTGTCCGCGCAGGACGGACAGATTGTGTTACCATCTGTCCGTATCGGAAGGACAGACAGGAGGTTCGGAGCTGTGATGGACCTGACGTTCCTTGTTGCGGAGTTCCAGGAATCCGAATTGCCTCACGTCACCCAGCGCGACGTCCCGCTGCCCGACGTGCACGGGAAACCGACGGTGCTGATCGGAATGCGACGCACCGGCAAGACGTACCTGCTCTACCAAGAGATGCATCGCCTTCTAGAGAGCGGTGTCGAGAAGCGCGACCTTCTCTACGTGAACTTCGAGGACGACCGGCTCTACCCATTGCCGGAGACGGTCCTCGACGACGTCCTGGAATCGTTCTTCAGAGTCAACCCCTCCGCGCGGGAGCGGGGCTTCCATCTGTTCCTCGACGAGATCCAGATGGTCCCGGGATTCGCCCGCTTCGTGCGACGGGTGGTCGACACCCTCCCCGCGCGGATCTACCTGACCGGGTCGTCCGCCAAGCTGCTGCACACCGACGTGGCCACCGAGTTCCGGGGGCGCGGGTTCGCCGTCGAGGTCTTTCCGATGAGCTTCGCCGAGACCGCCCGGGCCGAAGGGATCTCGGGAAGAGAGGACGCGCCGATCGGCCCCCGTCTGCGATCCCGCTTGCGAGCGCACCTCGACCGCTACCTGGAGGTCGGCGGATTCCCCGAGGTGCTGGACATGGAGCCGCGGCAGCGCATGCAGACCCTGCAAGACTACGTCGAACTCGTGCTGCTGCGCGACGTGATCGAGCGCCACGGTGTCGAGAACGCCGTGGCGGCGCGCGCATTCTCCCGGATGCTCCTCCAATCTTCGGGGCACCGGTTCTCGGTCAACAAGGTCCACCAGGACCTTCGCTCCCGGGGGCTAAGCGTCTCCAAGGACACGCTGCACGGGCTGCTCGCTCACTTCGAGGACGCCTACCTTGTTCAGACAGTTCCGATCTTCAGCACCTCGGAGAGGGTCGCCGCCACCAACCCCCGGAAGGTGTATGCGGCGGATCCGGGACTGGCCGCAGCCGTCTCGCACGCTCTCGCGACGAACCTGGGAGCCCGCCTCGAGACAGCTGTGTTCGTCGAGCTGCGCCGGCGGATGGGCCGTCTGATGGCCGGCCGTATCTCGTACTACGTCACCGAGCAGGGGCACGAGGTCGACTTCGTCGTCGGCGACCCGTTCGAACGACGCGTCAGCCAGCTCGTGCAGGTGTGCGCGGATCTGGGCGATCCCGCGACGCGTGAGCGCGAGATACGGGCTCTTCGCTCGGCCATGGCCGAGCTGGGCGCGGCCGAGTCGGTGATCGTGTCGATGAACGAGCAGGACACCGTGGCTGTCGACTCCGGCGTCGTGCGGATAGAACCCGCGTGGTCGTGGCTCCGGAAGTCCGGCGGCGAAGACTCGAGTGTCGCGTGACGCCCGGACAGGCCGGAGCCACGGCAGCCGGACTCGTTTCTCGTCCAGTCCCGCAGCAGGCTGTCCTGCCTCCACCCAGCCGCGGCCCGCACCCAGAATGGGGGGCGGTGATGGTGTTGGTGGCGGCGGACGTGCACGAACTCGCTCGCCTGGTGCACCATCGTACGCACGGCGCGCTTGAGCGCCCGTGTGCTCATCGCGCGAGAGGACGAGCGTGCCCACCCATCAGCGACCTCAACACTCCTTCGGGCTCAACGCCGGCTACGGCGACTTGCCGATGAGTTGAAGTGTCTTGGCAGCGGCCATACCGTATTGGCTCGGTTGACTGGCTGGCTGCGCCCGCGCTCCCCGTGTGGCCAACTCTTCCAAGAGCGCGATTCCGGTCGACCGGTCGCCTGTAGACCACCGAAGGACAGCGGCTTCGAACTCACCCTCTGACGAAGGGAAGCGCTTGTGCTCGAGGGCACCAAGAATGGCCTCCGGGGTCGAGAGGGACTGCATGAACGGAATCCCCACTTCATCCATGCAGCGCATCAAGTCCTCCTCGGCTGCCATGCGCGACCGCGAGTCGCCACCAAAGACCCAGACCCCTTGGCCCGGGCCCATCCAGGGGACGAGACGATACAAGGCAGTCTGGATCGTCGGTGAACAGAGGGCCGACTTGCGCTGCCGCGCTTGGTCAACTAGTCGCGCGCTGGGTTCGTGGCGTACCCCAACCAGCGGCATCAGTTCGACTGCGTCGTGCGTGGGCGAGCTCCCTTGCGTTGCCGCAAAGCGGCCGATGATATCGGGGCTATCTCCACGGTGAATACGATTCCGGACCTCTTCCGAAACCCTCTCTGCGAGAAAGCGTCAGCCAACTCGACGGCCACTGTCTTCTTCAACTCGGCGGCGTTCACGCTGCCCCCCTCATCGCGCATGCATGATCACGTACGACGTGATCGGGTCGCCTGCGATCCCGGCTAGAGCGGCGTTACCGCCAAATGCCGTCGGATACACTCCCTGGCCAATCGAGCCAAACGTGGCAGTTTGGTTCGTTGTGAGTCGGGCTGCCATTGCGTACTTGGACTCGAACTGAGGCGCGCGCCTCGATGAATCCCCTGAGCGAAGCGGGCATGAATGCCCGCAGCTCTCAATCTCTGCGCACCTGGCGCCGCCATCAATGAGTTCCTTGTAAGAATCTGGTGACGGAATCCGCCTTGGCGCATGCAGAGCGGTCCGCGGAGGCGCGATTCGCCAGAATCGCGCCCACCCGCTATACTGACGACACTCGATGCGAGGCGAAGCACCACACGCGCCGACGCATTACACCCAAGACCCGGTCGTCCTTCGCTCACGTGTATGTGGCTGACGGATCGTATCGCGTCTGCCACAGGGCGCCGCCGATAGGCCGCGCCGCGAAGGAGAACTTCATTTGAGTTTCGACAACCTGGGTCTCGACGCACGCCTCATGCAGGCCGTCGCGTCGCTCGGCTACGCCGAACCCACCCCCATCCAGTCCGGCTGCATCCCGCTCGTCATTGCAGGTCGTGACGTCATCGGCTGCGCGCAGACCGGCACCGGCAAGACCGCCGCGTTCGTGCTGCCGATCTTGCAGCGCGTCCAGCCCCGCGGCAACTACATCTCTGCGCTCGTCGTCACCCCCACCCGCGAGCTCGCGCTGCAGATCGAGGAGGTCGCGAGGGCGGCCTCTCGCCAGACGCGCCACCGCGTCGGCGTGGTCTACGGAGGCGTCGGCTACGAGCCGCAGCGCAACTCGATCAAGCGCGGCATCGACCTGCTCGTCGCCACCCCCGGCCGCCTGCTCGACCTGGCGGGCCAGCGCGACGTGGACCTGAGCCACGTCGAGGTGCTCGTGCTCGACGAGGCGGACCGCATGCTCGACCAGGGCTTCTGGCCCGACGTGAAGCGCATCCTCGCGCTTCTGCCGACCAGGCGCCAGACGCTGCTGTTTTCGGCCACCATGACGCCGGACGTGCTGCGGGTCGTCGGAGACACGCTGGACAACCCGGCGCACGTCGACGTCTCCCCGCCCTCCACACCGATCGAGGCGATCGAGCAGACCCTCTATTCCGTCGCGGGCACGCAGAAGAGCGACCTGTTGCTCCACCTCATCGATCACCACGATCTCGAGCGGGTGCTGGTGTTCACCCGCACCAAGCACCGCGCGGACCGTGTCGCGCACACGCTAGAGCGCGCCGGCGTCCGCAGCGCGGCGATCCACGGCAACCGCACCCAGGCGCAGCGCGTCCGCGCCCTGAACGAGTTCAAGCGCGGCACCTGCAAGGTGCTCGTCGCCACCGACATCGTCGCGCGCGGGATCGACGTCGAGGGCATCAGCCACGTCATCAACTACGACCTCCCCAACGTCCCCGAGGACTACGTGCACCGCATCGGACGGACCGCCCGTGCCGGCAAGTCGGGCGCCGCGTTCACACTGGCCTCTCCGGAGGAGCACGACAACCTGCGCGACATCGAGCGCACCATCGGTGCCATCATCACGGCTGCCGAGGAGACGACCGGCTTCAGGTACGACACCAGCCGCGTCCTCCCGGACCCGCTGCGCATCCCGGGAGCGCCCAAGCGCGCGTCCGCACCCTCCGGTCAGCGCAGGGTCGGCCGCAGCGGTGGCAAGGGCCGCGCGAGCGGTTCCGGCGGGTACCGCGGCCAGCGGTAGGCGCTCGCCCCCCCGAACGCACACAGAGAAGGGCCCCGGAGTCGCCTCCGGGGCCCTTCTCTGTGTGCCGAAGCGGCGCGGCTCTACCCGATCAGCTCAACACCGGGATAGAGGGCATGAGCCTTGAAGTCGGCGCTGATGAGCGTTGCCTCAAGGAGCGACGCCACGGCTGGCGCAAGCGCGTCGTAGAACGAGCAATCCAACCGGTCGCACTGTTTCGCTGCCTCGCGCACGACTGCGTCCGTGAGCGGCACGATCTCCACCCGCGCCTTCAGCATCAGCTGCCATGCATCGACGATGCTTCCGGTATCGTTTCGGCGCTCTATGACCGACAGGACTTCATGGGCGAAGTGAGTGGGCACGACCACCTGAGTCTCGCCGCGGAGCGCGGACTCCAAGACCGCCATCGCTCGCCGCTCACCGGCCTCGTGGCGGAACCACTTCACGCCAACAGAAGCGTCCAGGACGACGACGCCTCTCACGGTCACTCCGCCACCTTCTTCCGAATGTCCCGCATCGGCGCTGAGTCGTTGGTCTCGCGGATCTCCCGGAGGATCTCCAGGCTCGGTCGATCATCGCGGATCACGCGACCGTCTTCGAAGTGCAGCATGCCTTCGATGGCCTCCGCGATCGAGGCGCGCCGCTCGTCCTCCAGCCGCTGCTCAAGCGACTTGCCCAGGTAGTTCGCCATCGCCTCCTGGGCTACCCAGCTGCGCGAACTCCCGGCAGAAGCCGCCTCGGCGTCGAGCTTGGCGAGCAGCTCCTCCGGAAGTGAGATCGTGACCCTGGCTACCATTGAGATCCCTCCATTCATACTGCCGTTCATAACGGCAGTATGAACTCCTCTCGGCGGTCCGTCAACGGAGAAGGGCCCCGGCAATCTCCGGGGCCCTTCCTTGTCGCACGGGGTCGAGCGGTTCGCTTAGTAGTCGGCGTCCTTCTTGGCCGCCGTGGCGCCGGACTTCGAGATCGCCGCCAGGAACTCGCGGTTGCTCTTGGTCTTCTTGAGTCGGTCGATGAGAAGCTCGATCGCGGGACCGGAGTCCAGCGAGTGCAGGACGCGGCGGAGCTTCCAGATGTAGGGGGCCTCCACGGGGTCGAGGAGCAGCTCCTCCTTGCGGGTGCCGGACGCGACCACGTCGATCGCCGGGAAGATGCGCTTGTCGGCCAGACGGCGGTCCAGACGCAGCTCCATGTTGCCGGTGCCCTTGAACTCCTCGAAGATGACCTCATCCATCTTGGAGCCGGTGTCCACCAGCGCGGTCGCCATGATCGTGAGCGACCCGCCGAACTCGATGTTGCGCGCCGCGCCGAAGAACCGCTTGGGCGGGTAGAGCGCGGTCGAGTCCACGCCGCCGGACAGGATGCGTCCGGACGCGGGGCTCGCCAGGTTGTACGCGCGGCCGAGCCGGGTGATGGAGTCGAGCAGGATCACGACGTCGTAGCCGCTCTCCACGAGGCGCTTCGCGCGCTCGATGCACAGCTCCGCGACCAGGATGTGGTTGTCGGACGGCATGTCGAAGGTGGAGGAGAGCACCTCGCCATGGATCGACCGCTCCATGTCGGTGACTTCCTCAGGCCGCTCGTCCACAAGCAGGCACATGAGGTAGACCTCGGGGTTGTTCGCATGGATCGCTGCCGCGATGTCCTTCAGGATGGTCGTCTTGCCGGCCTTCGGTGGCGAGACGATCAGCCCGCGCTGGCCCTTGCCGATCGGGGCGACCAGGTCGATGATGCGCGTCGTGATCGCATCCGGCCTCCACTCCATCTTGAACTTCTCGTCCGGGTAGATCGGCGTGAGGTCCTTGAACTCCTTGCGGCCGCGGTTCTCCTCCGGGTCCTTCCCGTTGATGCCCGTGACCTTCTGGAGCGCCGCGTACTTCTCGGTCTCCTTCGGAGGACGCACCTGGCCGCGGACCATGTCGCCCTTGCGCAGCTCGTGCTTGCGGACCGTCGACATCGAAACGTACACGTCGTTGTCGCCGGGCAGGTAGCCGCTCGTGCGGAGGAAGCCGTAGCCCTCCGGAAGGATGTCGAGGATACCCATGACGTCGACGAATCCCTCGGCCTTGATGCGGGCCTCGAGGACGGCGTCGATGATCTCGTCCTTCTTCTTCAGCGGCTTGGTGTCGAGCCCGAGCTCGGCGCCCATGGCGCGGAGGTCCACCACGGTCTTCGGCTCGAGATCGGCGCGGGTGATCGACGGCTGCGGGGCGGACTCTCCCTGGCCGGGACCGCCGCCGCCTCTGCGGCCTCTCTTGCGGGGGCGTGCACTCATGAGTTCTTGACCTTCTCCCAATCGGCGAGGAACGACTCGAGCCCGCGGTCGGTCAGCGGGTGCTTCACGAGGTTCTTCAGCACGTTGAACGGTACGGTGGCGATGTCGCAGCCCATCAGGGCCGCCTGTGTCACGTGGTTGGCGGAACGGACCGAGGCCGCGATGACCTCGATCTTGTGCCCGAACTCGTAGTTCGCCAGAGCGGCGACCGTGTTGCCCAGGTGCTCGATGCCGTCTTCGGAGATGTCATCGAACCTGCCCACGAACGGGCTCACATACGCGGCGCCGGCGCGCGCGGCGAGCAGCGCCTGCGGCACGGTGAAGCACAGCGTCATGTTCACCTTGATGCCCTTTTCGAACAGCACTTTGGTGGCGGCCAGCCCCTCGGGCATGACCGGGATCTTCACGATGATGTTCGGAGCGAGCGCGGCGAGCTCGATGCCCTCGCGCACGATCTCGTCGCGGTCCAGACCGACCGTCTCACCACTGACCGGGCCGTCCGTCAGCGCGCAGATGCGCTGCAGGTGCGCGTGGAAGTCGGCAAGCTTGCCGCCCTCACGCGCGTACAGCGTGGGGTTGGTCGTGACTCCGGCCAGCACTCCCCACGATGCGGCCTCCTCGATCTCGGCGAGGTTCGCCGTGTCCAGGAAGAACTTCATATCGCTTCGGTTCCTTTCTCATCAGTCCGCGCGCCCGTTGGACGCTTTGGTCGCACACGCCCCGCACCCGGGCGCTTGCTTACTTGTGTGTTGCCGCTTCCTGCGTCGCCTTCGAGACGATGAGCTCGAGCGTCTCCGCGACGGTCACGTCGAGCTGGTGGCTGTGAACGATCGGCGTGCCGTTCTCGCGAGCCAGGTCCTCTATGTAGAGCCCGAGCAGACGGATGTTGTCGAAGTTCGCCCGGTACTTCTCCAGAGGGCGGTTCCCGTCCGTCTGCACCTCGCGGATGTAAAAATGGCTTCGGTGCGCGTCTTCGTCGTCGACCGCCACGACCAGCTGTACGACGGTCGCCCCCGTGAACTCGGCCGCGTCGATGTAGCCGGGAACCAGGTGGATGCCCTCGATGATCATGCTCACGCCCTCGAGCACGGCACGTTCGATGAGGGACTTGATCCCCGTCGTGACGACGGCGGTCTGTTCGCGGAATCCCACGATGACCGGGTCGGCCCCTGCTGGGACCGGGATCCTCAGACTTCGCCAAGCGTTGAACGACGATTCGTATATCGCCGGCATGAGGTCCTTGGAGAAGATACCACGCATCACCTCTCGGATGGAATCCGTGGACACGATGCGCGTCAACCCGAGCCTGTGCGCGACCTCGGTGGCGATGGTGGACTTGCCCACCCCGGTGGTGCCGCCGATGAGCACGACCAGCGGCCGGTCGCTGCGCGCGACCTCCCCGATGCGCTCGTAGCGTTCCGCATAGGAGTCACCGACGGTCTTGCGCAGCGTGGCGACCGCCATCTCGTGGAGCAGCTCGGTGGAGATCCGCTCCTTGCCCGTGGCGCGTATCTCCTTCTCGAGCTCCGCGGCGACGGCGTAGGCGCGACTCGGTACCATGCCGGTGGCCATGAAGGACTGCGCCATCAGCCCCTTGCTGAAGGGCAGCCCGTGCCGGGCCTCGGAGATCAGGATCGGGCGGCGTACCACTTCGTCAGCGGGCATCGTCGCGCTCCTCCCCTCTTATGATGGCGAGGTCGCCCAGGATCGCGGCGGTCTCGTCCAGGTCATCACCCGCGACGACGCGCGGGACGTTGTCCAGAAGCACGGTCGGAACGCCGGCGAACTCGCCGGCCTCGGCGACGACATCGATGGCCGCCGCCTTCAGCTCGGTGAGCAGGACGTCGAAGGAGTCTGCGGCCGCGGCCAGATCCGCCCGCAGACGGGAACGGTCGGACAGACAGGCGCTCGCCGCCACGACCTCGCACCCGTATTCCCGCTCGAGGTGCTCGCGAAGCACCGGAAGGAGTGCCTCCGGCGCGGTCGTCGCCAGGAACGCGCGCCGCCCTGCGACCGGCTCCAGCGGGCGCGGGCGAAACGTGACCGCACTCGCGCGCGCGTCGGGGCGCGCGACACGCACGTGCGCGAGGAGCGCTTCGATGTCCGCGGACGTCACCAGCGCCGGCTCGGCGCCCGCGATCACGACCGCGTCCGCGCTCGCGAGCCGAAGCGGCCCGAAGTAGGCGGTCAGCGCGCGGAGGCCCTGGGACGCTCCGACCACGAGCATCGTGGCGTCCGCCAGGACGGGCGGGACGGCCGCACCCGAGCCTTCGAGGATGATGAGTCCCGCCTCCAGCGAGTCGGCCAGCCGCGCGCCCTCGGCGACGTTGCTCGAGAACACGGATCCCGCCATGCCGCCGCCGCATCTGCGGCAGCCGACCGTCGGGACCCGCGCCATGATCGCGTCCTCGTAGCAGTCCGAGGCCGCGTGGACGCCGCGGCGGGCGAACGCCAGAAGGTCGGTGGTGGTGAGCGCGACCTCGTCGCCGCGCAGCAGCTCGGGCTCGCTCGGGCCTCCGCGCCCCATCGCGAGCACGAGCGGCCTCAGCCCACGGGCGGCCAGCGTCCGCGCCACATGCGCGGAGACGGCGGTCTTGCCGACGCGCTTGCCGGTCCCGACCACCGCGAGCGTGGGGGTCCTCGTCTCGCATTCGATCAGCGGCGGGTCGAACTGGAAGTCCGCCCCCAGGTAGCTGACGCCGTGCTCGAGCGCCACGCCGGCGAGGCGGAATCGGTCATCGCTCGTGACGACCGGTTCGTCGGAGAGGTCGACGACCACGTCGGGGCCGTACCGCATGATCGCGGCACGCAGCGCATCGATCGCGCTCGCGCCCCTGACCACCGGGACTCCGTAGCCGTCGTCCGACGTCACGACCTTCTCGCTGCCGCCCAGGAACACCGCGGCCACGACCTCGTGGATGCTCGCGAGCTCGTCCAGCGCCGCGCGGACCACCGGGGGGTGGTGCTCGCCGTCTATGAGGGCGAGGACACGGCTCACGCGCCCTCACTCCCCGGGTTCTCGTTCGAAGGGCGCCACCGGCAGCTGTGCTCGTGGGCCTTG
>Ga0209014_10000053_pt1 | contig 52956 bp, 47 predicted proteins | sample BarGraNGADG00212_FD_184491 | JGI IMG/M metagenome (GOLD analysis project Ga0209014, IMG submission 184491) | Arctic peat soil microbial communities from Barrow, Alaska - Barrow Graham LP Ref core NGADG0002-212 (SPAdes) (version 2) | ecosystem: Environmental > Terrestrial > Soil > Wetlands >...
CGGCGTCGCGCAACTCGGCTGCGCGGCGGGCGCGAGGCGGGCCGGAGCAGGTGACGATTTGGGACGCGTTTATGAAGAGCGTTTGCGTGGGCATCTGCGTCGAATCTATGTGGCGAAGAGCGACGGGTGAGGGGGGCTCAACAACGGCGACGGGTGAGGGGATTAAGAACGGCGACGGGTGACGGGTGAGCGGCGACTTGGCGAAGCGCGAGGGGTGAGGGGGCTCAACAACGGCGACGGGTGACGGGTGAGCGGCGACTTGGCGACGGGTCAGGGGCGAGGCGGAAAGCGAACGACATGTGTGCAAGCATTTGGTGACGCGATGAGGTTGCCGGATGTGCAACTTGCCTCGCATGAAGAACGACTGCACCGACGAGGCGCTGCTGGAGTGGCAGGCGCGGCAGCCCGACGCGTTCACGGGTGATCCACTCTGGCGGTTGGACACCTATCGCGAGGCGCTGTACCTGGCTGATCGAGTCCGCGCTGACGTGATCGAAGCGGGAGTGCCCGGTTCGTACGCGGCGATGAAGGAGCAGCTTCTCACCTCGGTAGGATCGATCGCCGCCAATATCGCAGAAGGGTATGGCCGGCCGACTACGGCGGATCGGGTTCGATTTCTTTCGTACGCGCTGGGATCGGCGCGCGAGGCGCTCACGTGGTATCAAACGCTTCCGTCGTCAATCGATCGCGCCGCGTTCGACGACAGGATCGCGCGCCTCGCGAGGATCCGTCGCATGCTGCTCGGGCTGCTGACGAGGCTTAGGAAGAACAGCGGTCGAAAGTTCGATCCCTGGTAACCTCAACCCGCCCACGCCTCACCGTTCTTAATCCCCTCACCCCTCGCCCGTCGCCAAGTCGCCGCTCACCCGTCACCCGTCGCCGTTCTTGACCCCCTCGCCCGTCGCCAAGTCGCCGCTCACCCGTCACCCGTCGCCGTTCTTGATCCCCTCACCCCTCGCCGTTACGTCCGAGGAACCTCCTCGGGCAGCGCGGCGCGCTGGGCGCGGTCGCTCATCAACTGCGTGACGAAGCGCTGTCCCTCACCGATGCGTTCAACCTCCACCGCGACGGCTTCAATGCCCTGCTCCATGCGCTGAAGGCGGTCGGAAACGTCCTTCGGGATCTGCGGGGCCGGCGGACGCGCGGCGCGCCGGATCGCGATCAGGCCCATCGAGATCACGAGCGGCGCCGCCACAAAAATGATCGAGAGGACCGAGATGGCTGTGACCTGGTTCGAGGAGAACGGGCCGTAGCGCGGCGATGGTGCGGTCGAGCTCGTCGTCTGCTGCAGGCCGCTCGGCGCCGCCGAGAGGGCGCGACCAACCCCGGCCATTTCGGACTCGATCGACATAATCCGAGGCCCGTCGGGTTTCGGAATGGCCGGTTCATGCCGGGCCCGGTCAGCCCTTCCCGGCCAGGTCGCGGAAGCGGCTGAGGGTCAGCGGCGCCTGCGCCTCCCCCCGGCACGCGTAATAGCACTTGTTGCACGAAATCGGCTCGTACCGGGTGTGCTCCGACCAGTGGTGCTCCACGGGGAAGTCGGGGCAGCGCCTCACATGGCCCGACGGATCGATGTGGATCGTCGTCTCGCCCGCCCTGCACGGCTCCGTCATTTCGCCGCGCAGATAGCGCGGGATCTGCGCGATGTACCAGTCCGAGTTGCTGAGCACGCCCCGGTGGCGGCGCTTGTACGCGAGCAGTTCGGCGGTGAGCGCCTCGACGCGCGCGAGCTGGCCGCCGCGGATGAGGTGCGCGGCGTTGCCGTTCTTGAAGTCGGTGTAGACCGAGAGGTTCACGCCCGCGCCGACCGACGCCGCGTGGCGCACGATCGGCATCACGTCGTCGATGTTGTCGTCCTTGATGACCGTGTTGAAACGCACGGTCATGCCGCGCGCGGCCATTTGCGGAACGACCGAGAGGATCTTCGCCGTGAGGCCGGGGATCTTGCGGGCCGTGTCGTGACGTTCGTCGAGATAGTCGAGCGAGACGTTGATCTGGTCGAGGCCGGAGTCCCAGAGCGCCTGCGCGCGCTCGAGCGACAGCATGCCGCCGTGCGTGATCAGCGTGAGATATGTGAACGGCGCGGCGCGATCGACTTCGGCGATGATGTCCTCGAGGTCCTTCCTCAACAGCGGTTCGCCGCCGGTGAAGGTGATCATCATCGGGGCGAATCGCCTGGCCGCATCCGCGAACGAGCCGAGTTCACGGGCTTTGTTCGCCGGATCGGTCTTCCAGTAGTCGCAGAAGTCGCAGCCCGCATTGCACCGCATGGTCACTTCGAAGTGCACCAGAACGGGCCTTCGCAATGCGCGCAGCTTTGCGTACTTGTATGCGAAGGGGATCAGGTGCCAGGGACGGTAGTTCTTACTTAACATCGACCGACGATGGAAGATGGAAGATGGAAGATCGACCTCATCAAGGTTCCATCTTCGATCTTCCATCTTCGATCGCGGTTCCGTCCATCGGCATCTTGATTCCGTTCTTGCGCGCGGTCTCGCGCGCGGTCTCGTATCCGGCGTCCGCATGTCTCACGACGCCGATGCCCGGGTCGTTCGTGAGCACGCGTTCGAGCCGAACGCGCATCTCGCTCGTGCCGTCGGCGACGATCACCTGTCCCGCGTGCAGCGAGTTGCCGATGCCCACGCCGCCGCCATGATGGAAGCTCACCCAGCTCGCGCCGCTCGCGACGTTCAGCAGCGCGTTGAGAATCGGCCAGTCCGCGACCGCGTCGCTGCCGTCCTTCATTCCTTCCGTCTCGCGGAACGGCGAGGCGACGCTTCCCGTGTCGAGGTGGTCGCGGCCGATCACGATCGGCGCGCTGATCTCGCCGCTCGCCACGAGGTCGTTGATCGCGACCCCGAATCTTGCCCTGTCACCTTGCCCCAACCAACAGATGCGGGCGGGGAGCCCCTGGAAGCGGATGTGCTTCTGCGCCTTCTCGATCCAGGTCCGCAGGTGTGTGTCACGCGGAAAGAGCTCGAGCGCGAGGCGATCGGTGCGTGCAATGTCAGCGGGATCGCCGGAGAGCGCGGCCCAGCGGAACGGGCCTTTCCCTTCGCAGAAGAGCGGACGGATGTACTCCGGAACGAATCCAGGGATCGTGAACGCGTCGGCGAGGCCCGCGTCGAACGCGACCGTGCGAATGTTGTTGCCGTAGTCGAACACGATCGCTCCGCGGTCCTGCATCGCCCGCATGGCGCGGACGTGCACCACGGCGTCGCGCGTCGCTCGGGCGATGTACGCGGCGGGATCGCTCGTGCGAAGCGCCGCCGCCTCGTCGAGCGACATCAGCGCGGGCACATAGCCGTTCAGCATGTCGTGCGCGCTCGTCTGGTCCGTGACCACATCCGGCGTGACGCCGCGCGCGACCAGCTCGGGAAGCACGTCCGCGGCGTTTCCCACGAGCCCGACGCTCAGCGCGGCCTTGCTCGCGCGAGCTTCGTCGATCCACACGAGCGCCTGGTCGAGCGACTCGGTCATGCGGTCGCAGTACCCGGCGGCGAGTCGTTTTTCTATACGCGCGGGGTCTACCTCCACGCCGAGAAACGCCGCGCCCTGCATCGTGGCCGCGAGCGGCTGGGCGCCGCCCATGCCGCCAAGCCCGGACGTCAGCACGAAGCGCCCGGCGAGCGAACCGCCGAAGTGCGCGCGCGCGACCGCGCCGAAGGTCTCATACGTCCCCTGCACGATTCCCTGCGACCCGATGTAGATCCACGAACCGGCGGTCATCTGGCCGTACATCATGAGGCCGAGCCGCTCGAGCTCGCGAAAGTGCTCCCACGTCGCCCAGCGGCCCACGAGATTCGAGTTCGCGATCAGCACGCGCGGCGCATGCGCGTGCGTGCGGAACACCGCGACGGGCTTCCCGCTCTGCACCAGGAGCGTCTCGTCGCCCTCGAGCGCGCGAAGGGCGGCGACGATCGCGTCGAAACACTCCCAGTTGCGCGCGGCCTTTCCCGTTCCGCCGTACACCACGAGATCGCCCGGACGCTCCGCGACCTCGGGGTCGAGGTTGTTCATGAGCATGCGCAGGGCAGCCTCCTGCTGCCATCCCTTGCAGCTGAGCGTGCTGCCGCGCGGCGCGCGCACGACGCGCGCCGCCGGCTCCGCGATCGCGCCGGTCATGCGGCGGTCTCCGTGAATTCTCCGCGCGCGACCGCGTCGGCGAGCGCCGCGATGTCGCCGGCGAGCACGCGGTCGTCGCCGAGGGTCGCCACCAGCGCGCGAACCCTGGCGTGCGCGCGCTCGACGCCGGTGCTCGAGCGCATCGGGCGCAGGTAGTCGATCCCCTGCATCGCGCACATGAGTTCGATGCCAAGAATGTGCTGCACGTTGCGCACGATCCGGCGCAGCTTCCAGGCCGCGCCCATCGCCATCGGGACGACATCTTCCTTGCCGCCGTCGGTGGGGATCGTGTCCACGCTCGACGGATGCGACAGCACCTTGCACTCGCTCGCGAGCGCCGCGGCGGTCACCTGCGCCATCATGAAGCCCGAGTGCAGGCCCGCATCGCGCGCGAGGAACGGCGGCAGCCCCTCGTTCAGGTCCGGATTCAGGAGGCGGTCGGTGCGCCGCTCCGACATCGTCGCGAGGTTCGTCATCGCGATCGCGAGGAAATCGAGCACCATCGCGACGGCCTGGCCGTGGAAGTTTCCGCCCGAGAGCATCGTGCCGTCGTCGAACACGAGCGGGTTGTCCGTCGCGGCGTTCAGCTCGCGCGAGATCACGCCCTCGGCGAACGCGATCGCGTCGAGCACGGGGCCGTGCACCTGCGGCATGCAGCGCAGCGCGTACGCATCCTGCACGCGCGGGTCGCCGATGCGGTGCGATTCGCGGATGGCGCTGCCCGAGAGCAGCGATCGCAGGAGCGCGGCCGAAGCCGCCTGCCCCATCTGGCCGCGGGCGTCCTGGATGCGCGCGTCGAACGCGGTCGGCGTGCCGAGCAGCGCCTCGAGCGACGCGGCGCCGGCGACGTGCGCGGTGTGCCAGAGCGTGCGGGCGTCGCCCACGGCGAGTGCGGCGACCGCCGTGTGCGCCTGCGTGCCGTTGATGAGCGAGAGCCCTTCCTTGGGACCGAGGACGATCGGAGCGAGCCCGGCCTTCCCGAGCAGCGCCGCGGCCGCACCGCGGTCCGCCGACGGACCGCGGAAGAGGTCGCCCTCGCCGATGAGTGCGAGCGCCAAGTGCGCGAGCGGAGCGAGGTCGCCGCTCGCGCCAACGCTGCCCTGCTCCGGCACCGGCGGCCAGAGATCGGCGTTGAGCATCGCGCAGAGCAGATCGGGCAATTGGGATCGGGCGCCGGAGAATCCCTTCGCGAGGACGTTCGCACGCAGCAGCATCATGGCGCGCACTTCGCGCCGCGGCAGCGGTGCGCCCACGCCGGCCGCATGGCTGCGCACGAGGTTCACCTGCAGCGCGGCGAGCTTGTCCGGCGGGATGGCCACGTCGGAGAGCTTGCCAAACCCCGTCGTCACGCCATACACGACCTCGTTGCGGGCGACGATGTCCTCCACCACGCGGCGCGTGACGGCCATTCGCGCGAGTGCCGACGGATGGACCGACACCGGCGCGCCGTCCTCCGCCACCGTGCGAACCTGCGCGATGGTGAGGGTGCGGCCGTCGATCGAGACTGGGGTGGTCATTGTGACTGAAGGATAATCGCCGAGAAGGAGTGGGGAAACTGCGCGGCGATGGGCGACGTGCCGCTTCTCGTTACGGCTGCCGGTAGTCATTCCGGTTGTAATTGAACTTGACGTCGGTCTCGGCCTTCAGCGAGATGAAGAACGTGAAGGAGAAGTTGCCGTTCGGCGCCTGCGTGAACCCGAACACCGCCCGCCAGTCGTGCAGATCGCGCGCGAGCGAGATCGTCTGCGAGCCAAATTGGTTCAGCTGGAGGTCGTAGTTCGTCTCCCAGCTCGCGCTCCACTTCTCGGTGAGGTTGAAGGCCGTGCGGAACTGCACGTTCATCTGCGGCGGGCGCTGGGGGACCGGTGGTCCGCCCGCCGTGGTCGTCGAGTTGGTCGTATCCGGCTGCGTCGCCGCGAGCGCCTGGCGCACGCAGAATTCGTACTGCAGAGGGTTGACCTGCTGCAGCGACGCACACTGGAGCGTCGCGTCGAACGGGATGCTGCCGGGCACCGGACGAGTCTGGTTCTTGGTGAACGTGATCGACGCGTTGAAGCCCTGGTTGGTCGGCACCTGCATCAGCGACTGCGGACTGTTCGGGCCGGTCACCGTCTGCATCTGCGAGATCGTCGCATCCGACTGGTTCATTCCCTGCCGCTGCAGCGTTCCCGTCGTGTCGCGCCCGTAGCTGTTCGGCGGCGGCGGCGCGACGCCGAACAGCCTCGCGAACATGTGCACGACCGGAGACTTCGCATCGAGGGTGAAGGCCGCGCGTATGCTCGTGAGATACGGGGCGAACTTCGCCGAGTCGCTCAGGACGCTGCCCTGAAAGAGCGAGTAGTCGGAGCCGAAGTCGAAGCCGGGCAGCAGTTCGGAGCGCAGCGTATAGCCGAAGTTGTCCGTGCTGAATCCGGTCTTGTGCGTTTCCTGCGCTCGCTGGAAGTCCCAGGTCAGCGACGTGAACGTCAGCGACAGCACCTTCAGCTTCTTCGCGCTTTCGGGATGCGTGACGTCGGAATCACCGCCTTGTTTCAGCTTCGCCTCGATGTTGGTCGAGAGCCCCAGCGTCACCTTCTTCTGGGCCAGATCGCCGAGGTACCCGATCGGCGAGCGGCCCGTCGCCTCGAGATACTGCGCGCTCACGGCCTGCGCCGGCGAGAACGAGAACGAGAACGACGGCGTGATCGAGTGGCGCCACTTCGTGACCGGTCCGAAGCCGTCGAACAGCCCGTAGAACGTCGGCGAGATGCTGAGACCGTACGAGAGCCGCTTGCTCTGCGAGACCCAGGCCGAGCCCGTGCGCTCGCTGCGCACGAAGTACGCGCCGGGATCGACGTTGGAGATGGAGACGTTCGGCGAGATGTTCCACTGGCTCTTGATGAGCTGCGGCGTCGCGACGCTCAGGTCGAAGTCCATGGTCTCGAGATACGTCCGCTGGTATACGCGCACCGTTCGTGCGGCCGTGTCGAGCGGATTGAGGATCGTGCGTCGCTGCGGGTAATCATCCTCGGTGTCGCCGGCGCGCACGGCGGCGGTGACCTGGAAGTCGCCGATCTTGAACGGCGTGTTGATCGCCATCTGCGTGTTGCGCGTGCTGCGGTCGGCCTTCGTACTGTCGATGGTGCCGTCGGAGAGCGTGTTGTAGCGGTACGCGAAGTCGCCCTGCGAATCGATGTGCTGGCTCTGGGCGGACGTGAACGTGAAGCTCGGCGTCCAGAGCAGCCAGCTGTTCACGTTGATCGGCTTTGACGTGATGTTGATGCTCGGGTAGTTCGCGTCGACCTCCGGGCGGCCGGGGTACTGCCGCCGGTCGCCGCCCACCTGCAGCGACATCGGTCCCATGTCCCGCGAGTAGCCGATCTGCGAGAGGATCGTGGCGAGCGGCGCGATGGGATTGATCGCGGTCTGGCGCTGGACCGTGGTATTCGATGTGTAGTTCAGGTTCATGGCCAGCCGCGACGCGAGCGAGAAGTTCTGCGCGTGCTGCCATGAGAGCGTGAAGTTCGACGAGCCGGTGCTCAGGTCCTGCTCGGCGGCCGAGATCGTCCCCGAGAGGAACCGGTCGAGCCACTTGTAGTGGAGCGTGCCGTGGTACCAGACCCAGCCCGGATCCACGTCGGTGGCCTTCGCGCTGCTGCGCCAGTCCATCGAGACCTGTGCGTCGTAGTAGTCGCTCAGCGCGAAGTAATAGCCGGAGTTGTAGACCGTACGGCGGTAGTCAGGGCTGTTGCGCAGCAGTTCCGTGAGGCCGAACTGCGGCGTGAGGATTCCCGAGTGGCGTCCCGGGCGCGCGTCCTGGAAGATGAACGGGAACCACATCACGGGGATGTCCTGGATGTACAGGATCGCCGGGCGCGCGACCATCACCGTGCCGCCGATGCGCTTGATCTCGGTCGCGCGGAAGTGGTAGTGCGGGAACGTGTCGTCGCAGCTCGTGATGTCGCCGTTGAAGCCGTAGAAGGCTTGTCCCTGTGCGGAGGCGCTGTCGCCAGAGAATGCCGCTTTGTCCGCATAGACGTACCAGGTCGCGCCGCTCTTTGCGGCCGACCTGATGCCCCCGCCCCGTCCTTCTTTCCGCAGCAGGTCGTAGGTCAGCCCGTCGGGGCCGCCCGCGAAGACATCGTCGCTCCTGGATGGGTCGTGCAGGACGATCGAGTCCGGCTTGCCCCGCGCCAGCACCGTCTTCGAGCTGTCGGAATACCTGATGGTGTCCGCGACCAGCGTCATCGGGTCGCGCTGCACGGCTGCGCGCTCGGGCCCGTTTCGCATGAGCGTGATCGACTTGTCGCTCGCGCCGAACACGACTTCGTCGGCCTTGTAGCGGACGAGCTGGTACCCCTTGCGGCGCATCAGGTCTTCCCCGACCGAGTCCGCCAGTTCCCACCTCACGAGCGGCACGTTCTTGAGTGAATCCTTGCGGGCCTGCGCCGAATCGGCGGCCGTGCGCATCGGGTTCTTCGCCGGCACGCCCTGCGGCTGTTGCCGTTGCTGCTGGGTCGGCGGCGGCGCGCCCGCACCGGTCGTGCCGGCCTGCCCGCCGGCCTCACGCGGTCCGCCCGCGAGGGCCAGCACGGACACGACGGCCGCGGCCAGGATATGAACGCGAACGCGAGAGCCGCCCGGGCGGCGCATCACCCCGCGAGGCCTCCCGAAATCTCCGCCTCCCGCTCGCGTTTCAGCCGGGCGCGATAGACGAACCTCGAGACGATGATGCTCATCTCGTAGAGCCCGTACACCGGGATCCAGAGCATGAGCGTCGAGATGATGAAATCGCCGGGCGTCACGATCTCGCAGACGATCAGCGTCGCGACGATCGCGTGGCGCCGGTATTTCGTCAGGAACTTCGGCGTCACGAGCCCGATCGCCGTGAGCGCGAGGATGACGATCGGCAGCTCGAACATCACGCCGAACGCGAGCGACACGGCGAACAGGAAGCCGAAGTATTCTGACGCCGTGAGCATCGCATCGAGTGATCCATGTGGAAGCTTGTCCATCAGGCCCATCGTCACCGGCACGAACACGAACACGGACATCGCGATGCCGGCCAGGAAGAGCACGGCCGCCGCGATGAGCACGGGGATGAGGACTTTTCGTTCCTTCTTCGAGAGCGCGGGCGCCAGGAACGCCCAGACCTGGTACCCCACAACGGGCCCCGCGATCACCACGGCGAGCACGCCGGCGGCCTGCAGCAGGATGGTGAACGGCTCGACGGGGTGGGTGAAGACGAGATTCTTCCCGTGGAGGTACGGCACGATCGGGTGCACCACGATCGCGATGATGTCGAGCCCCGACGCGGTGCAGAGCCAGAACGTGAACACGAACGCGATCGCGATCGCGAGGAGGCTCTTCAGGATGCGCCAGCGCAGTTCCTCGAGGTGGTCGAGGAACGGCATTTCGGCGGACGTGCCTTCTTGATCGAGTGCCAGGTGGTCGTCCCAGGTTTACCGACGTGGAGCGCCGCAGAAGCGCGGCGCGCTTACGTCACGGCTTCTTGAGAAGGTCGGGGACGGTGGCGGCCTCGGGCGAGTGCGGATAGTTGTCCAGGATCTGCTGGAACAGTGCCCTCGCGTTCGCCGCCTGATTGGCCTGTCTCGCCGCCATCGCCCGCTTGTACAGCGCGCTCGGCGCAAGCACGGACTTCGGATACTTCTCGACGACACGCGCGTATGCCGAGTCGGCGGCCGCGGCCTGGCCTTCGAGATCCAGGCTGCGCGCGATGCCGTACTGCGCAGCGCCCGCAAGATCGTCCGCCGGATACCGCTCGAGCAGGTCTCCGAACGCCGCGCGCGCCGCCGGATAGCTGCTCCGGTCCAGCATCGACTTCCCCATCGAGTACAGTTGCGCGGGACCAGTCGGCACGGAAGCCGAAGGTGCGGCCGGCGCGCCGGGCACCGTGCTCGGCTGCGCCGCGGTCGCGAGTTCCGACTGCTGACGCTCGATTTCCGCCCTCACGTCCTGCAGGCGCTTCTGGTTCTGTCCGGCGAGTTCCTGGAGCGTGAGCAGCTGTTGCCCGAGGGTGTGCATGTTGATCGACAGGTCGCCGTTGAATCGCGAGACATCCGACGCGAAGCGCGCGAGGAACGCGTTCAGCGAGCGAAGCGAATCGGCCAGCGCGCCGGCCTGGATCGCGGCGGACTGGAACTGCGCGCGATGCACGGAATCCGACCGCGCGTTCTCCGCGCGCAGCACCGCGATGTCGCCCTGCAGCGTGCGCACGTCATTGCGCGTGGCAAAACACGCCCCGGCCGTCAGCAGGACGGCCGGGACGATCGCGGCACGGATCGACCGACGAATCACCGAGGCATCCTCAGGTTGTCACCGCCCGCGATGATCTCGAATTCGCCGCGGCGATTCTTCGACCACGCGTCTTCGTTCTCGCCCTGCGCGGCCGGCCGTTCCTTGCCGAAGCTCACGGTCTCGAAGCGCGACGCAGTCAGTCCGCGAGACACGAGATAGCGCTGCACCGATGCGGCGCGACGCTGGCCCAGCGCGAGGTTGTATTCGTCCGAACCGCGATCGTCGGTATGGCCGGCGATGCGCAGGCGCACAGCCGAGTTCGCGTTCATGATGCCGACCTTGGCGTCGAGCGTCGCCTTCTGGTCGTCGCGAATCTCGTCCTTGTCGTAGTCGAAGTAGACCTTTGCGGCGATCGTGTTGCGCACCGACTCCATTTCAGCGGCGCGGCGGCGCGCGTCGGCGTCGGCGGCGGCTTTCGCCGCGGCAGCGTCGGCGGCGCGGCGCGCGGCCTCGATCGAGTCCTGGTTGATGCGCGGCGCGACGGGAGCGCGTGCGACCGGTGCGGGCGCGGGTGCCGGTGCGGGCTCGGGCTTCTTCTTGCACGCGGAGACCGCGAAGAGTGTGAGCGCAACCGCGGCGATCGAGCGACGATAAGCAAACATGGTTGTTCTCCGAAGTTGGATGTCATTGGAGAGGCCAATTCCCGGGCGACTAGCGGCCGGTGTCGAGACGGGGCGACCAAGCGCCCAACCGCGCCTTGCCGGCGCGTGTGAGTTGGCGTGTGCGACCCGACTCGGTGTCGAGCACCCAGAGCTGACTGGTCCCTGAGCGCGTTGAACTGAACAGAAGATGGCGGCTGTCAGGCGCCCACGAAGGCTCGGTGTTGCGTCCCTCGCTCGTGAAAGCCTGCACACTCCGGTCCCGCAAGTTGATCGCCATGATTTGGAATACACCGCTGATCTGCGACTGGAACGCCACCCTTCGTCCGTCCGGCGACCAATCGGGATCGGAGCGGTACAGCTGGTCTCCGAACGACGTCGTCGTCAGCAGGTCCTGGTTGGTGCCATCGGCATCCATAATATACACCTCGGCATGACCGAGTCGACTGGACGTAAACGCCATTTGCCGGCCGTCGGGATTGAAGCTCGGACTCGCGTTCGAAGTGGCGCCCGGACCGGCCGTCAAGCGAGTGGTCGAACTGCTTCCGAACGGCGCGACCGTAAAGATGTCCGTGCCGTCGTCGCCGGAGGCGAAAGCAAGCGTGTTTCCGTCGGGCGAGAACGCCGGCGACATGTTGAGGGTATGGCGGGTCGCGAATCGGCGCGACGGGCCGCCCGTGAAGTCCCGAACGACGATGGTCTGATGCCCCGTGTTGGCCAGTTCATCGTACGCGATGTAACGGCCGCTCGGATGCCAGGCAGGAGAAAGGCCGCCCTCCGTCCCCGACACGGCGTGCGCCTGCGATCCGTCGGAATCGACGATCCAGAGCATGCCCTCGTGCTCGAACACGGCGCGCGTCGCCGCGATTCCCTTCGCACCGGTCACGACGCGCTCGACTCCGTCGGAACCGCGGTGCACCGCGAGCCGCCACTCAGCGCCGAGTGCCGGCGCCGGGAGCGGATAATCCGCCACGTCCATCACGCGCGCACCGCCGACGTCGTGCACCACGACGTGCAGCGATCCGGCCGGCGTGACCGAGGCCTGAACGACGGCTGCGGCGCCGAGGGACGCGTAGACCGGATAGTTCAGCGTGCCGGTGGGCGGCTCGCCGCCGTCGGACTGGATGACGGTGATGCGATCACCGAAGTCGAGGTCGCGGGCAAGCATCACTCGTACCGAGTCGGCGTTGGGGCCGCCGACGGGAGTGATGAGCACGCCCGGCCGCGTGCCCGGGGCGTAGGTCAAGCCGATTCTCACGCCCTTCACGGTCGCGGTATCCTGCGACCGCAGGACGGCGGAGGGCAGAAGGCAGACGACAGAGCACAGCAGAACCGCAAGTCGCTTGGTCATTTCAGTTTGCTGGGGTCGAAGCTGAATACGATCGGCAGGACGTCATCCGGGTATCCGGCGGGGAGCGTGCCGAAGCTGCGCGACGCGGCGTCGACGGCGCCCTGCGCCTCGATGTCGAACGCGAAGTTTCCGCTGCGGCTGATGAACCTGAATCCCGTCACCTTGCCGTCGCGACGGATCATGAAGAACACCTCGGCGCGCAGCGCTCCGACGTTTCCTCTCGGAGAGAAGTTCAGCGCGATCTGGCGGACGATGTTCTGAAGATATCCGGGGAACGGAAAGTCGATCCCTTCGGTCTTGATGCCCTGCACGTCGGCACCCTTGCCGCCCTCAGGGCCGCCGCCCGCCTTCGGCGCGTTCTTCGCCGGGGCTTCCTGTTTCGTCGCCATCTTGGGCGTGGCCTGCAGCACCGGCTTCGCCGCCGTCTTCGTCTTGGCGGCGGTCTTCACCATCTTCGTCTCTTTCGTCACGGCCTTGGGCGGCGCCTTCGTCGGAACGGCAGGCGCCGGTGCGGTCGTGACCACGCCCACCGCCCGCTCGCCCGCCGGCGCCGCGATCAGCTCCACTTTGTACATCGGCGGCATCGATACGCTCGAAGCCGCGTGAACGAGCAGGAACGGAAGTATGATCGCCGCGTGCAGCACCGCCGATGCGCCGATGGGCCCGGCCAGTGAGCGGGGCGCACGGCGCAGCGTCATCATTTCACGACCTCCTCGGGCTCCGTCACGAAGCCGAGGTTGGTGACGCCGGCCGCCTGAATGATCGCGAGCACCTGCGCGACCACTCCGTAGTTGATGTTCTGGTCGGCGCGCAGATACACGCCGTCCTTCCCCTGCTTTCCCGCGAGACTCTTGAACGAGAGGCGGAACTCGCGGAGCGACATCTTCGTTTCGCCCGCGTAGATCGCGCCGTCGCGCGTGATGGAAATCACGAGGCCGCTCTTCGACTCGAGCGGCATCGCCTCCGTCTTCGGGAGTTTTACGTCGACCCCGCCCTGCATGATCGGCGCGGTGATCATGAAGATCACCATGAGCAGCATCATCACGTCGATCAGCGAGACGACGTTGATCTCCGCGTTCAGCGGCGTGCGTTCGCCGCGCGAGCGCCGGCGCATGCTAGATCCTCCCCTCTCGCGCCATCAGGGCGATCACCTCTGATCCGAAGCCGTCGAGCTCGCCGTCGAAGCGGTTGAGCTTCGTCGCGAAAATGTTATACCCGAACACGGCGGGAATGGCGACGGCGAGCGCGACGGCCGTGGCGGTCAGCGCCTCCGCGACGCCGGGCGCCACCGCACCGAGGTTTCCGGCGCCGCTCTTGGCGATGCCGAGGAACGCCGAGATGACGCCGAGCACCGTGCCGAGCAGGCCCATGAGCGGGCTCGCCGAGCCGATGATCGCGAGGCCGGGGATCGAGCGGCCGAGCTGGTCGCGCTCGGAATTCGACTCGGCGTCGAGCAGGAGGCGGAGCGCTTCAACCTGCGAGCCGCTGAGCGGCCCGCGGGGGCTGCCGCCGTCGGCCCCGGGGGGCGTCGTGTCGTGCAGGAACTGGATCGCGCGGGCGAACACGCGGGTGTACGGGCTTGGCTTGACGCGCTTCGAGAGCGAGACGACCTGCTCCAGTCGCGAGGCTTTCGCGAACTCGGCGAGGAAGGCGTCGCTGGCGTTGTACACGCGGCGGAATTCGAACCACTTGGCGAGCATGATTCCCCAACTGACCAGCGAGAGGCAGGCGAGGAGGACCAGTACGCCCTGCGTGACGTAGCTCGCGCTCTTGATGAGCTCGATGGGGGTGCTGGGAATAGCGGAGCTGGCTTGGGGCGGGAGCAGCATGATGAAGGATCGAAGATGGAAGATCGAAGACCGAAGACCGAAATTAGCCGGGTTTATTGAACCAAGCGTACGTCAGTGCCAGACCCTTTTCGAGCCTCATCTGTGGTTTCCAGCCGAGGATCTTGGCGGCCTTGTCGATCTTCACGGACGAACGCTGCTGCTCGCCGTCGCGCTTGGGGGCGAACTCGACCGGCACGCTCACCTTCGCGGCGCGCTGGAGCGACTCGGCCAGGTTCAGCACGCTCGTCTCGATGCCGGTGCCGATGTTGAAGGCGCGATCGTCCAGCCGCCGCACGCCGGGGAGCTTGGCGGTCGAGGCGAGGACGTTCGCAGCGGCGACGTCCGTCACGAATACGTAATCGCGCGTCTGCTGGCCCGTGCCATAGACGGTGAGCGGGCGGCCGTCGAGGAGTCGCTGGCAGAAGATCGCGACGACGCCGGCCTCCCCGCTTGGGTCCTGTCGCGGACCGTAGACGTTCGCGTAGCGCAGCGTGACGGTATCGAGGCCGTGCGTGCGAGCGTAGTAGGCGAGGTAGTACTCGACGCTGAGTTTCGATATGCCGTACGGCGACTCGGGATCCTTGGGCGATTCCTCCGGGCTCGGCGGAGTGCTCGCGTCACCGTAGACGGCGCCGCCCGTCGACGAGAAGATCACGCGCGGGCGATGCGTTGCGTGGCGGGCGGCCTCGAGGAGATTGATCGATCCGATGATGTTGCACGACGCGTCCGCGCCCGGATCCGCGACGCTGACGCGAACGTCCATCTGCGCCGCGAGCATGAACATCGCGTCGAAGCGCCCCTCGCGGACGAGGATCGCCGCCTCCGGACTGCGGATGTCGAGATGCTCGAACCGCGCGCCTGCGGGAACGTTCGCGCGCTTGCCGTGAGATAGATCGTCGATAATCACCACGTCGTGATCCGAGGCGAGCAGCGCCTCGGCGACGTGGGACCCGATGAATCCGGCGCCGCCGGTGACGAGCGCGCGGCGTGTCAGGGCATCTTCGCGGTTACGCGCGCCTTCATGCCTTGGGCGACGCCGACCTGCAAAGTCCGGATAATGATCGCGCCCGCGCCCCACGGCGTCACGCGCGTCACCTGGGCGACGGCGACTTCTTCATCAGGAAGCTCGACGCCCTTCGAGTCCACACCGCGGCTGCGCAGCAGCGTCACCTGGTCGCCCGGCGACATCCCGTCCTTCGCGTTTGCCGTCAGAACCAGGTAACTCCCGCTTCCCGGCAGGATGGGGTTGTAATCGAGCCACGAGACATGCATGGCGAGGCCGAACTCGACCCGCACGGGAATGACACCGGCGGTCTGTCGGAGCGTGTCGAGCGGCATCACGCTCTGACCTTCAAACACGTCTTCGAATTTCTTGACGAGCTGCGCGCGTGAGCGGCCGTTCGCACCCGTGGAGATCAGCTTGACCACGCCGGTCGGCACGACCACCTGCCCCTGTGATTCGATCAGGCTGTCGAGGCGATAGACGAGATACTGGTTGCCGATCTTTCCCGGCGTGTTCCTCGGCAGATGCACGAACACCGGCTCGAGGTACTGGATCGGACGATTGGCCGTCGTCATGCTGATTCCAACGGCCTCCGCGGCCTCCTCGAGCGCGCCTGCGTCACCCGGACCGCCCGGAGACCAGACGAACGGCGATGCGAGGTATTCGCCTTGCCGCACGGCCGCGGTCCTCGCCCTGAGGTTGAGCGACTCGCGCGCCCTTCGCTCGATGATATTGGCGTCGGGATTGAAGACGGTCATGCGGCGCCGCTGCTGCTGACGTTGCGCGACGGCGGGATTGCTGACTGCCGTGGCGTTGGCGCCTGACGCTGCGGCCGGCGAGGGCCCCGTGGCCATCATCGAGTTGGCGCCGGGCAGCTTGAGGGTCTCGCCGGGATAGATCCAGTGCGGGTCTTCGATCTTGTCGGTGTTGAGCCGGTAGATCTCGGGCCAGAGGAACGCGTCGCCGAGATACTGGTTGGCGAGATCCCAGAGGGTGTCGCCCTTCTTCACCGTGTGCGTGCGCGGCGCGTCGCGCTGCGGTGCGCCTTGCTGCGCCGAGAGCGGAGCCGCCACGGAGAAACCGGCGACGAGCAACGCGAGAGACCGGATTCGGAGACGATGCATAGGACCGCAGCCCGTTGATGGCCATGTACGAAAACAGGTGGCCGGCCAGGGGCCGGACACGCTCTTATGAACTCAGACGAATACTGACGGCAGTAGGAAACAGTGGAGAGGGGCGAGATTCGACCCGATGCAGGGTGCAGAAGAGGAATGCGGATCTTGGGGTAAGATGGGAGATGGGAGTTTGAATGCAGAATGCGGCACCAAGGGTTGAGCGGCGAGAAGTCGCGACTCTGATCTTGGTGCCGCATTCCGGATTCAAACTCAAATCTCACTTCTTGTCCCAGTCCCCGCATTCCTCTTCTGCACCCTGCATCGAGCCGGCAGACCCAGCCCTAAAACGGCAGGTCGTCGTCTTCCGCGTCCAGCGCGCCCGGGAACTCCTCGAAATCTCCGCCGGCCTTCTTGGCCTTGTCGACCGGGCGCGAACGCGCCGCGGGTCCCTCGAACGAGTCGCCGCCGCCGCCGCTGCCGCCCTTGGAGCCGCCGAGCAGGAGAATCTCGCGCACGTTGATCTCGGTGACGTAGCGCGTCTGCTTCTCCTTGTCCTCGAACTGCCGGTACTCGATGCGCCCTTCCACATAGAGCTTGTCGCCCTTGTGGACGTAGCGCTCGATGATGTCGGCGAGGCCGGTGCCCTTGCCGCCCGTGTTCCAGGCGATGCACTTGTGCCATTCGGTCTTTTCCTGCTTCTCGCCGGACGCCGAGTTCCATTGGCGCGTGGTCGCAAGCGAAAAGTTCGCGACTTTGCTGCCGTTGTTCGTCGTGCGGATCTCGGGGTCGTTGCCGAGGTTTCCGATGAGAGTGACTTTGTTCAGGCTGCGGCTCACAACTCCTCCTCAAATAGTGACGTTCGACAAGATGAATCTAGTTCTTGTTGGATGCAGCACCAATTCCTTGCTTCTCTCCGCAAACAGATTCGAGTGAGGGAGTAGATGGGAGTGGCGAGAGTCGGCCCGATGCAGGATGCAGAAGAGGAATGCGGGATTCGGGGTGGAGAGGCGAGTCGGGAGTAGACCTGAGTGGGGAGATTCGCCCCGATGCGGAGCGCGGAAGAGGACGCCGGATCGAGGGAGAAGCGACGAGTGGCGAGAGAACCCATAGCCGACAGCCACTCCCCACTCCCATCTACTCCGCACTCGCCTCTCCACCCCGAATCCCGCATTCCTCTTCTGCATCCTGCATCACGGGAGCATCGGGCCGACTCTCGTCACTCATCTCTCGTACTCAAAGGTTGCGCCGCATGATGAGCGCATCTTCATCCGGCTTCCGGTAATACTTCGTCCGCTTCCCCGCGATCTCGAACCCGCGCGCCTCGTACAGCTTCCGCGCCTCCTCGTTCGACTCGCGCACCTCGAGAAACACCATCTTCGCCCCGAACGCCGCCGCCGCCCGCAGGATCCGGTCGAGCAGCAGCGCCCCCACTCCCCGCCTTCGCGCGTGCGCCGCTACCGCGATGTTCGCGATCTCCGATTCGTCCGCGACGTACCATGCCACCGCATACCCGAGCAGCTCGCCGTCCGCCCCGACGGCGACTTCCAACTTCGCCCGCGGATGATCGAGCAAAGCACGAAACCCCTCGAGCGCCCAGGGATCGCCGAACGACGCGAACTCGATCGCGTGGATCGCGGCGAGGTCAGCCTCCCCGGCGGCCCGTACCGTCACGCCCTCGGGAGCCGCGGTCATTTCGAGTCGCCCGTCAGCGGCCGCCCGTGCGCCGCCTCCCACTTCACCTGCGCTTCGGCGAGCCGGCCGTAGTCCGGCTCCCACGTGTCGAGCGAGACCCGTCCGTGCGCGAGAATCTCGTCGAGCAGGACCGCCGCGCCGCGCGCGTGCGGCGCAGCCTCGATCATCTCGCGCGGCCCGATGGCGCGCGCGCCGAGCCGCTCGCACTCGCGCGCGACGTCGCCGTCGCGAATGCGCCCGAGCCGCTCGATCTCGCGCACGCTCCCGAGCGCTCCGACTTCGTAGAGTGCCGCATAACGCTCGCCGCGCATCGCGTCGAGCAGCGCGAGCCAGCGCCCCGGCTCCAGCTGAGCGCTGCGCCCCGCGACGATCAACGCGAGCGACGAAACCGCGAACAGCCCGTCGGCGCGCTCGCCGTTGCCCATCACGATCCCCTTCGCGATCGCTCCCGCGATTCGCAGCGAAGTGAAGCTCCCCGGCCCCGCACCGCAGATCACACGCGTGACGTCGCGCACCGAGCACCCCGCCTCGCCAAGCGTCGCGACGACCGCGGGCATCAGGCGCTCCTCCCGCTCGCCCCGCATCACCGCCTCGCCCTCGGCGACGAGCGCGCGGTCGTGCAGCACCGCGACGGTGCCGACGTATGTCGATGCATCGAGCGCGAGGGTGATCACCTGGTGATCACCAGCTCACCCTCCGCAAATCCGGCTTTCCAAGGACATGCGAGAGCTTGATCGAGTGCGTCACCGGCGGCAACTCGCTCCCGGCGCGCTCCGGCCATTCGATGAAGACGACCGCCGTCGCAGAGATTGCGTCGTCCCAGCCGATGTTCGCCAGCTGGTGCGGCCCCTCGAGCCGGTAGAGGTCGAGGTGGAACACCGGGGAGCGCGGCGCGTGGTATTCGTGCACGAGCGCGAATGTGGGGCTCGTGACGGCATCGCGCACACCGTAGCCTCGGGCGATCGCCTGCACGAGCGTCGTCTTCCCCGCGCCGAGGTCGCCCTCGAGCGTGACGACGGCCGGCGGCTCGAGGCGGGCGCCCAGCGCCTCGCCCCACTGCGTCATCTCCGCGAGCGTGAGCTCAGCGGCGGGCATGCGCGCGCCGCGGCTCGCTCCGCGTGCCGTCCATCTTCGCGCGGATGTCGAACAGCTCGTCGCGCAGCCGCGCGGCGCTCTCGAAGTCGAGATTCTTCGCGGCCTCGCGCATCTCCTCCTCGAGCTTCAGGATCAGCCCCGGAAGATCGGCGGTGCCGTAATGCGCGGCGGCCTCGGCCACGCGCCGCTCCTTCTTGCGCGACGTGCGGTCTTCCTCGCGCGCCTCGCTGCCGTCGCGCGCGTCGGCGACGCGGGTGATGAAGCGCACCTCCTCGACGCTTTTCGTCACGCCGACCGGCGTAATGCCGTGCTCGACGTTGTGCGCGCGCTGGATCTCGCGGCGTCGGCTCGTCTCGTCGAGCGCGCGCTGCATGGAGCCCGTGATCCGGTCCGCGTAGAAGATCGCCCGGCCGTTCACGTGCCGCGCCGCGCGGCCGACGGTCTGGATCAGCGCGCGGTCGCTGCGCAGGAATCCCTCCTGGTCCGCGTCGAGGATCGCGACGAGCGAGACCTCCGGCATGTCGAGCCCTTCGCGCAGCAGGTTGATCCCGATCAGCACGTCGAACTCGCCGAGGCGCAGGCCGCGGACGATCTCCATGCGCTCGATCGCGTCGATGTCGGAGTGCATGTAGCGCACCCGCACCTTCACCTGCTGCAGGTAGTCGGCAAGGTCCTCGGACATCCGCTTGGTGAGTGTCGTGACGAGCACGCGCTCGCCCTTGCGCTCGCGAATGCGGATCTCGTTGAGCAGGTCGTCCACCTGGCCGCGCACCGGGCGGATGTCGATCTCCGGATCGACGAGCCCGGTGGGCCTGATGATCTGCTCGACGACGACGCCCTGCGAGAGCTTGAGCTCCAGGTCGCCCGGCGTCGCGGAGACCATGATCGCCTGCGGCGTGAGCTGGAGGAACTCGTCGAACATCAGCGGGCGGTTGTCGAGCGCGCTCGGCAGGCGGAAGCCGTACTCGACGAGCGTGAGCTTTCGCGCACGGTCGCCGTTGAACATGCCGCCGATCTGAGGGAGCGAGACGTGCGACTCGTCCACCACGACGAGGAAGTCATCCGGGAAGTAGTCGAAGAGACACGCGGGCCGGTCGCCCTCGCCGCGGCCGGACAGATGGCGCGAGTAATTCTCGATGCCGGGGCACGATCCGATCTCGAGCATCATCTCGATGTCGAAGTTCGTGCGCGACTCGAGACGCTGCACTTCGAGCAGCTTGTTCGCGGCGCGCAGTTCCGTGAGCCGCTGGGCGAGTTCCTCGCGGATCAGCGCGACGGCCCTCTCGAGGGTCGGCCGTGTGGTGACGAAGTGCTTGGCGGGATAGACGGCCGCCTTCGTGAGACCAATGATGGTCTCGCCGGTGAGCGGATTGACCTTGGAGATCTTCTCGATCTCGTCGCCGAACATCTCGATGCGGACGGCCTGCTCCTCGTAGGCCGGAAAGATCTCGACGGTGTCGCCGCGCACGCGGAACGTGCCACGCTCGAAGGCGACGTCGTTGCGCGAGTACTGGATCTTCACGAGCGAGCGCAGGATGTCGTCGCGCTTGATCTTCTGGCCGACCGTGAGCGTCACCATCGTCTCGCGGTAGGTGACGGGATCGCCGAGTCCGTAGATGGCCGAGACCGTCGCGACGATGATGACGTCGTCGCGCTCCATGAGCGACGACGTGGCGCGCAGGCGGAGGCGGTCGATGTCGTCGTTGATCGACGCGTCCTTCTCGATGTACGTGTCGCTCGAGGGGACGTACGCTTCGGGCTGGTAGTAGTCGTAATACGAGATGAAGTACTCGACGGCGTTGTTCGGAAAGAAGGACTTGAGCTCGCCATAGAGCTGCGCGGCGAGGGTCTTGTTGTGCGAGAGGACGAGGGTGGGCCGGCCGACGTTCCGGATGACACTGGCGATGGTCATCGTCTTGCCGGAGCCGGTGACGCCGAGGAGCGTCTGAAACCGGTCGCCGCGCAGGAGCCCCGCCGTCAGTTCCGCGATAGCGCGAGGCTGGTCGCCGGCGGGCTGGAATGGGGCTTGGAGATCGAACTTTGCACCGGACATGCGCGAAATATACGTTATCGGTGTTTGTTCGGGTAAGCTTGGCACTGCCGAAACCCCGGGTAATCGGTCGTTGGTCATTGGTTCCAGGTGGTTGGCGCTACCAAGAACCAACGACCAATGACCAATGACCAATGACCAATGACCGATTACCCGCCGTTAGCTCTGTGCCCCCATCCGGAACCAGGGGATCCCCGCCAACATCAACCCCAGCGCCAAGGCGAACCCCATCGATGAGCGCAGGTACTTCACGCGGTCCGACGGCGACTTCCTGGCCCAGATGCTCGATCCATGCGCCACACACAGCGCGATGAACATCATCATCGGGTGTTCGGCGACGAAGAATCGCACGTGCGGGTCCTTCATCGACGTGGTCATGTCCTTCAGGGCATCCCGCGTCACCGGACTGACGGCGTACAGGATGAGCCCGAGCAGGAACTGCACGTCGAGCGCGCCGATGAAGATTCGCGCGGCGCGGAGGTCGGACGCGCCGTAGACGACCTGGCGAGTGTAGCCGTTCGCCATCCTGGCGACGGCGATGAGGCCGGCGAGGAGGACGAGCCAGCGGAAGTACGAGTGGATGAGCAGCAAGGTGGGAGTCATGCGGAGAACATACTACTTCGAATTGCGGGATGCGGGGTGGGATGCCGGATTCGGGAATTCGACCCGATGCAGAATGCAGAAGAGGAATGCGGGATGCGAGAGTTCGACCCGATGCAGAATGCAGAAGAGGAATGCGGGATGCTGGGTGGAGTGGGGAGAGGTGAGTCGAGTGGGGAGAAATGAGAAGAGCGCAACCGACGAGGCCGCGCTCTGACCGAATCCCGCATTCACACTCAGATCTCATTTCTTCTCCCGGATTCCGCATTCCTCTTCTGCATCCTGCATCCGGGAGCATTGGGCCGAATCTCCCATCTCAGCTCCCTTGCGGCATCAAGCTTCTGTAGTAAGCCGCTCCCTCCGCGACACTTCGTACACTCCCTTCACCCGCCGCACCGCCTTGATGATCTTCTCCAGGTGCGCGAGGTTCTCCACGTCGACCATCGCCGCGCCCGAGACCCGCCCGTCCGTCGTCTTGAGCTCGAGCGACCTGATATCGGTCCCGGTCTCCGACACCGCCTGCGCCAGATCCGCGTACAACCCGCGCCGGTCCGATGCCTCGATCGCCAGCCGGATCACGAACCGTTCCCCCTCGCTCTCCTGCCAGTCGATGTCGAGCCGCCGCTCGGGCTCGTGCGCGAGGAACAGCAGGTTCGGACAATCGCCGCGATGGATGCTCACGCCGCGACCGCGCGTGACGTACCCGACCACCGTGTCGCCCGGCACCGGCTGGCAGCACTGCGCGTACCGCACCATCAATCCGTCGACGCCCTGGATGCGAATTCCCTTCGACGTCCCCGAGCCCTTCATCCGATCGAGGAGGCGCTCGAGCGGGCTCGCCTTCAGCGCGGAATCATCGCGCCCGTCGAAATCCGGATAGAGCGCGCGCAGGACCTGCGTGACGTTGATGTCCCCCTGCCCGATCGACGCGAACAGGTGCGTCTCGCCGCCGAGCTTCAGGGCCGCGGCGGCCTGCTCCAGCTGCGCGCCGGTGAGCTTCGCGTGGCGGCGGCGCTTCAGCTCGCGCTCGAGTATCTCCGCGCCGATCCGGATCGACGTGCTGGCTTCTTCGTGCCGCAGCCACTGCCGGATGCGATGGCGCGCGCGCCCGGTACGCACGTGCGCGAGCCAGTCACGGCTCGGTCGCGCGTTCGGCGAGCGGATGATCTGGACGGTCTCGGAGTTCTTCAGCTCGCGCGAGAGCGGAACGATGCGGCCGTTCACCTTCGCGCCCTGCGTGTGCAGCCCGACCTCCGTATGTACGGCGAACGCGAAGTCGATGGGCGTGGCGCCCCGCGGGAGCTGATGGACGTCGCCGTTGGGCGTGAAGACGAAGATCTCGTCCTGGTACAGGTCGAGCTTGAGGAACTCGAGGAACTGGTCGGGCGTTTCCGCGTCGAGCTGCAGTTCGAGGACCTGGCGGAACCAGTGCAGCGCGCGATCGAGATCGTCCTTCTCCTTGCCGCCTTCCTTGTAGCGCCAGTGCGCGGCGATACCGAAGTCCGCCGTGCGGTGCATCTCGCGCGTGCGGATCTGGATCTCGAAGAGCGTCTGCTTGGGCCCGAAGATCGTCGTGTGCAGCGACTGGTAGCCGTTCGACTTCGGGCTCGCGATGTAGTCCTTGATGCGCTCCTGCAGCGGCGTCCATTCGCCGTGGATGACGCCGAGCGCGTGGTAGCATTCCTGGACGTTCTCGACGAGCACGCGAATCGCGAGAAGGTCGTAGATCTCCTCGTACGGCTTGTCGCGCTTTTGCATCTTCTTGAAGATGGACCAGAGGTGCTTCGGGCGGCCGCTCGCCTCGTACACCTTGATCCCCGCCTCCGCGAGCCGCTGACGCAGGGGCTGCGCCATCTCCTCGATCAGCGACTCACGCTCCTTGCGTTTCTGGACGATGAGCGTCGCGAGATTCTTGTAGTCCTCGGGTTCGAGGAACTTGAACGCGAGGTCCTCCAGTTCCGCCTTCAACGCCGCGAGACCGAAGCGATGCGCGAGCGGCGCGTACAGGTCACGCGTCTCCTGCGAGATGCGCAGCCGCTTCTCTTCCGGCATGAACTCGAGCGTCCGCATGTTGTGCAGGCGGTCGGCGAGCTTGATGAGGATGACGCGCGCGTCCTTCGCGATCGAGAGTAGCAGCTTGCGATAGTTCTCGACCTGCCGCTCCTGCGTGCTCGTGAACGGGAGGTGGCCGATCTTCGTGAGGCCGTCGACGATCTGCGCGATTTCGCGGCCGAACTCGCGCTCGACCTCTTCGACGGTGACGGCGGTGTCCTCGACGACGTCGTGGATCAGGCCGCTGGCCACCGTGACGGAGTCGAGCTGGAGGTCGGCGAGGATCTTGGCGACTTCGACGCAGTGCGTGACGTAGGGATCGCCGTTGCGCCGCGTCTGTCCCGCATGGGCCTTCTCGCTGAACCGATAGGCGCGCCCGAGCAACTCGACGTCGAGGCGCTCAGGGAGGGCCTCGCCGCTGAGATCCCAGCCGGGGATGAACTCGACGGGGGTGGTTGTGGCCATACCCGCAATAAAAGGAACTGCAGGGGGGAGTCAAGAGATTAGGGGCGAGGGGCGAGATTCGACCCGATGCAGGGTGCAGAAGAGGAATGCGGGTACCGGGGTAAGTGGCGAGATCCGAGTTTGAATGCGGGTTCCTGGAGTTCGATCCGCATCCCGCATTCGAACTCAACTCTCATGTCTTGTCCAGAATCCCGCATTCCTCTTCTGCATTCTGCATCGGGTCGAAATTCCGCATCCCGCATCCATCTCGCCCCTCATCGCTGCTCCAGCCTCGCAGCCGCTACTCGGCTCTCATCACCTCTACCGGATTCACTCTCGCCGCCCTTCGCGCCGGCACGAGTGCTGCCACGACGACCGGCACGACCAGAACGAGCGGCGCCACTGTGAAGGTCCACGGATCGTGCACCGACACCCCGTAGAGCATCGACGTCAACACCTTGGACAACGCCCACGCCCCGGCGATGCCGGCCGCCAGCCCGATCGCAGTGACCCAGGCCATCTCAGCGGCCACCAAGCGCACGAGTTCTCCGCCCGTGGCGCCGAGGGCGGTGCGTATTCCGAACTCGCGGATGCGCTGCGACACGCCGTAGGACACGACGGCGTAAATCCCGATCGCCGAGAGCAGCAGCGCGAGCACCGCGAACGCCGAGATGAGAATCGTGTTCGTCCGCCGCGGCGCGACCGAGCTGCCGACGACTTCATCCATCGTCCGCACGTTGTATATCGCCTGCGTCGGATCGACGGCGCGCACGGACTCCTTCATTCGCGCAAGCAGCGCGTTGGGAGGAAGCGTGCTCCGCACCACGATCGCGACGTTGGCGGGCGTCTGCTCTGCGATGGGGAGGTACAACTGCGGCGTCGGGTCGCTCTCGAGCCTCCGTTCGCGGACATCAGCCACCACGCCGACGATCGTAATCGGGTCGGGCCTCATCATCGTGAACGTGTGCCCGACCGGATCGACTCCCGGCCAAAACTTGCGCGCCATCGACTCGCTGATGACAGCGACGGGCGGCGCGAGGGAGTCGTCCGCGGCGCTGAATGTCCGGCCGCGCTTCATGGGAATTCCCATCGTCGTGAAGTAACCGCCGGACGCCATCAGGTAACGTCCGCCCGCAAAGTCGGTACCCGCAGGCCGGCCGACGTCCGGCCTGATTTGCAAGGAGATGCCGCCCGCGCCTCCGAGCGGCAGGTCGTTGATCGCTCCCGCGGAAGTAACGCCGGGCACCGAATTGATGCGCGCGAGCATCGCATCGATCTTGTGCAGCAGCACCGCCCGGCCACCCGGTGAGCTGCCGAACGCCATTTCGAGCGTGCCGACCCGTTGTGTCTGCATTCCCCGATCCTGCGACATCAGCCGCTCGAAACTCCTCAGCATCAGCAGCGATCCAACGAGCAGGACCATCGTGAGCGCAAGTTCGACTCCGACGAGCGTGCGCCGGGCGCGACCTGCGCCCCGCCCCGTCGCCGCGCGCCCGCCGGCCTTGATCGTTGCCGCGGGCGCCTCACGCGTGGAGCCGATCGCCGGCCAGAGCCCGAATCCGATGCCGGTGACAAGCGCGAGCACGGCGGCAAACGTCAACACGCGGAAGTCCACGGTGGCCGGTGCGAGACCGCTGAGCTGTGACGGCATCATGGCACGCATCGTCCCGAGCATCGCCGGCGCCAGCGCCACGCCGACCAGCGTGCCGGTCGCCGCGAGCATGATGGACTCCGTGAGCAGCTGTCGCACGATCCGCCCGCGCGTGGCGCCGAGCACGGCGCGAACCGCGATCTCGTGACGGCGTGCGGCGGCCTGCGACAACAGCAGGTTGGTCACGTTGGCGCAGGTGACGAGCAGCAACAGCAGCGTCGCGCCGAGCAGCACGACGAGCGCCGTGCGCCGGTCGCCGGTGAGTTCGCGCTGCAGCGGCGCCAGCGCTCCCGTCTCCGTGATCTCTCGAACCGTCCGGCCGAGATATTTGGGCTGCCCGGGTTGCGGCGCCTCCTGCGCGGCGCGCCGTTCCCACAGCGCCATCAATCGAGCGGACGCCGCCTCGGCACTGACGCCCGGCGCAAGCCGCGCGACGGTTGACGTGAGTAGAAACCCCCGGAACGCCGCAAACGTCGCGAAGGTGTTCGGGATCGACATGGGAATCCAGAGATCGCTTTCCGACGGAAACCCGAAGCCGAGTGGCATCACACCCACGATTTCGTAGGGCTGATTGTTGAGCGCGATGGACTTCCCGAGCATCGCGCTGCCGCCGTATTGCCTTTGCCACAGTCCGTACGACAGGATCACGATGTTCGGTCCGTTGGGCACTCCGTCGGACTCCGCAAACGCGCGTCCGAGCACTGGGACGGCGCCAAGCGTCGCGAAGAAGTCGCCGCTCACGACTCCAGCCTTCACACGCAGCGGATGTGCCGCATCGGCCAGATTCAATCCTCCCGCAGCGTATACGGCGGCGTGAGCGAACACCTCACGCATTCCCCGGATGTCGACGATATCCACGGCTTGCACGCCGCCGTCGTGTGGCTGCCCGGGGCCGGGATCGAACGGCGCGCGAACATTCCGCAGCGCGACGAGCCGCCCCGGATCGCCAAACGGCAGCGGCCGAAACATCGCCGCGTCGACCGCGCTGAACATCGCGGTCGTGGCGCCGATGCCGAGCGCGAGCACGCCGATGACCGCGGCCGCGAAGCCCGGACGCTGGATCAGGCGACGAAATGCGTAGCGCACATCGGTGGCGGCGTGCTCCGCCCAGATGAACCCCCACTGGTCGCGGCTCGTCTCGCGCAGCACCGCCTCGTTGCCGAAATGCCGCCGCGCCGCCGCACGAGCATCGGCGTCACTCATTCCTTCGCCACGATTCGCCTTCGCTCGCAACTCGACGTGCAACTGCATCTCGTCGCGCAAGTCGTCCGCCGCGCCGCTGCCCCGCACGAGGCGCGTCAGCCGGCGCCAGAGTTCTCCGATGGTCATGTCGCCCTCACGCGGGCCGAAGGATGAGCGCAATCGCGCCCGCCACACGCCGGTACGCGTCGAGCTCGTGCGCGAGCTGCCGCCGCCCCGCAGTTGTGAGCCGGTAGTACCGCGCTCGCCGGTTCTCCGCCGTCCTTCCCCACTCGCCCGCAAGCCACCCCTTCATGAGCATTCGCTGGAGCGCTGGGTAGAGCGACCCTTCCTCCACTTGCAGCACGTCGCTCGAAGCGGAGCGGATGGACTCGGCGATCTCGAAGCCATGCTGGTCCGTGCGCTTCGCCAGCGTGCGGAGAATCAGCATGTCGAGCGTGCCTGGAGGGATTTCGTCTCGTGGGGGCATGAAGGATCCGGTGAGGAGTCGCTTACATAGATAGTCTATGTTTGACCCGACGCGGGCGCAACCCGTTTACCGCCTCCCGCATTCAAACTCATCTCTCGCCACTTCTCCCGCATCCCGCATTCCTCTTCTGCACCCTGCATCGGGCCGAATCTCGCCCCTCGCCCCTGCAGTCAGAGCAGTCCCCCTTCCGCAAAGGAGAGGTACCTCCCCCTCCCAATCACCACGTGGTCCGCCACCGGAATGTCGAGCAATCGCCCGGCGGCCACCAATTGCGCGGTGATGGAACGATCGTCCGCCGACGGCGTCGGATCCCCGCTCGGATGGTTGTGCACGAGGATGATCGCCGCCGCCCGCTCCGCGATGGCTTCGCGGAACACTTCGCGCGGATGCACGAGCGACGAATTCAATATTCCCCGCGTGATGGTGATGTCCCGCTCGAGCCGGTGCTGGGCGTCGAGCACCGCGACGTGAAACTCCTCCACGGGAAGATCTTCCAGCCGCGGCGCGAACGCGGCCCACACGTCGCGCGGCGTGCGCAGCGGCGCTCCCTCGTCGCGCGACTCGGCGGCGAGCCTCCGGCCGAGTTCGAGCGCGGCGTGAATCGCGACGGCGCGCGCGGCGCCCAGGCCGTGCACCGCGGTCAGCGCGGCGACGGGCTGGCCGGCGAGCCGGCGCAGCGAGCCGTCGGATCGCGCGAGCACGTTCTGCGCGAGCACGAGGGCGGAACTGCCGGCCGTGCCGGACCCGATGAGGATGGCGAGGAGTTCCGACGAGCTCAGCGCGTGCGCGCCGAGGTCCCTGAGTCGTTCGCGGGGTCGCTCGGTCCGCGGCATTTCCCGAAGCCTGAGCGCAAGAGAAGAGGCCATGCGCCGAGTGTACTGCCGGCGCATGCCCTCTGTGTCATCGAATCATTGCGACCTCGTCGAAATCCTCAGTCGGCCGGCGGCTTCACCGGGATGATCGCGGGCGCGGGTGTCGCGGGTGTCGCGGTGGGCGCGGAGGTCGGAGCCGGATGAGACGGCGGAGCGGGCGGCGGCGAGATCGTCGGCCTCGACGCCGGCGTCGGCTCGCCTCTCGGAGCCTGCGGCGGCGCATTCGGCCGGGCCTGCCGCGGAGCGCCCCGGTCGGCCGGATAGGTCTTCGGCTGCGCGTTGATGTGCGGCGCCGCCGCGTCGCCCAAACGGCGGTTCACCTTCGCCGCGGCGTCGGCCGGCAACGTGGCGGTCGGCGGTGTGCCGCCGACCGCGGCTGCGGCCTTGAACGCGTTGGAGCCGCGCGGCTTCATCGCATCGACGAACGCGCGGATCTGCGCGGGGTCGCTGATATTTTGCGTGTCGGGCTGTTTCCTCTGCTTCGCGCTGACTGACGCGGTGTCAGCCTTCCCCGGCGTGACGGTCGCGACGGACGCGTTCGCGTTGGGAGAGAGCAGGGTGCGCGGAATCTCGCGGAGGGCCGTGCAGTTCGCGCCCATGTTGGGCACCACACTGAAATACTCGTTGTTGCCGTCGACGCAGTCGTAGCCGAGCGCGACCTTGTTCGGGTCGAAGCTGGCGTAGCTCGAGCCCGCGTTGACCGATTGCGATATGGCCTCGATGCGATCCAGCACGACTTCAGCTTCGGGATCGAGCGGGCGCACCATCTCCACGAGCGCGTTGATCCCCTCGTCGGTCTCCGTGTCGGTGAAGTGATGTTCCTGGAACAGGCTGTGATTGATCGACACGTTCGACGCCCAGGCGTTGCCGACGCGTAGCGGCGACGTGGATGCGACGACGAGCAGGATGTGCGGCCACTGCAGGTTCGTGCGCGGAACTGCAGAAAGCGCGACGAGCGACGATGACCACGGCGTCTCAGTCACAGGCAACGGCGCGGGAACGTGCAGGTTGACCCGCCGCTCGACCCCCGCCTGCATTTGCGCCTGCGCGCTGAATATCGGATATAGCTGCGAAACGCCCGCGCGCGAGATGTCGAACAGCGCCACATACGCGGGCTTGCTCGTCGCTACCCAGGCATCACCGCCTGTGGCGTAGTGCAGCTCCACCTTCAGCTTGCCGGCCTGTTGCGCGGTAAGCGGTGCGGCGGCGAGCACGAGCAGGGCGGCAATTCGCGACGGACGCACAGTAGCCTCCTGGCGGCGGACGATGTCTTCCCTACGAAATACTATCAGCCGACCGCTAAAGTTCCAGCAGACCTACGCATTTGCCCCGTGGCACTTCTTGAACTTCTTCCCGCTCCCGCACGGGCACGGATCGTTGCGGCCCACGCTCGACCAGTCGGCGGTAGTTGCGCCGCCGCCCGCGGCGAGCGTCCGGACTCCCCTCCCCGCGCCGACGATCGTCGGCTCGCGACGGACCGCCGTTCCGCCCTTCGGTGACTCGTCCGGTCCCACGTCGAGCACTTCCTCCGTCCCCGTCGCCTCGTCGCCGTCTGATTCCAGGACGCCGAGGTGGTTGTAGTGCTTCTTCGTCTCCGCGCGTGCCGGCACCGCTCCGCGTGGCGGCGAGCCCGCGTCCTGCCCGTCGAACACCACCTGCACGCGCAGGAACCGCTCCGCGAACGTGTGATGCACGTCGTGCATCAGGTCCACGAACATCGTGTACGCCTCGGTCTTGTACTCGATCAGCGGATCCTTCTGCCCCCACGAGCGATAGTGGATCGCGTTGCGCAGCTGGTCGAGATCGTAGAGATGGTCCTTCCACTTCTCGTCCAGCACGTTGAGCATCACGAGCGACAGCAGCTGCGCGGCGTACTCGCCGAGCGCCGCGAACTTCGCGTGGAACGCCTTCACGCCCGCGTCGCTCGTCTGCTCGCCCGCCGCGGCCACCGTCGCCGGCCGTGTGCCGTCTTCCTCGAAGCACGGCACCGTCAGCAGGTAGTGCATCAGCAGGTCCTGGCGCAGGAGCGCGACGTCCCAGTCCATCGGGTCCTCTTCGCCGGCGAGCGTCGTCTCCACGCGCCGCGCCACCGCTTCCTGCACCATCTTCACCGACTCGCCCTTCAGCTCCTCGCCGCCCTCGAGCGCGAACGACCGCAGCGAGTAGATGACCTCACGCTGCTGGTTCATCACATCGTCGTACTCGAGCAGGCGCTTTCTGCTCTGGAAGTTCTGGAGCTCGACGCGCTTCTGCGCCTGCTCGATCGAGCGCGTGATGAGCGGATGCGTCAGCATCTCGCCCTCCTGAGCGCCCATCCGGTCCATCAGCCGCGCGATGCGATCCGACCCGAAGAGACGCATGAGGTCGTCTTCGAGCGAGAGGAAGAACTGCGACGCGCCCGGGTCGCCCTGGCGTCCCGAACGCCCGCGCAGCTGGCGATCGATGCGGCGCGACTCGTGCCGCTCGGATCCGATGATATGCAGGCCGCCGCACTCCTCGACGGCGACGTCCTTGCCGTCCACGTCCTTGATGGTCGACGGCTTGGCGATGGTCACGCCGGGTCCGAGCTTGATGTCGGTTCCGCGGCCGGCCATGTTCGTCGCGATCGTGACCGCGTCCGGCTGGCCCGCGAGCGCGATGATCTCGGCTTCGCGCTGGTGGTACTTCGCGTTGAGCACGTTGTGCGTGAGCCCGGCGCGCTGGAACAGCCGCGCGAGCGTCTCCGACGCATCCACGCTCGTCGTGCCGACCAGCACCGGGAAGCCCAGCCCGTGCAGCCGCTTCGTTTCGTCGACGATCGCGTTGTACTTCTCGCGGCGGGTCTTGTAGACGAGGTCATGCCTATCGTCGCGGATCATCGGCTGGTTCGTCGGGATCACCGAGACCTCGAGCTTGTAGATCTGGAAGAACTCCGTCTCTTCCGTCTCCGCCGTGCCGGTCATGCCCGCGAGCTTCTCGTACATGCGGAAGTAGTTCTGGATGGTGATGGTCGCGAGCGTCTGCGTCTCGCCCTTCACCTGGACACCTTCCTTCGCCTCCACCGCCTGGTGCAGCCCCTCGCTCCAGCGGCGGCCGTGCATCGTGCGGCCGGTGAACTCGTCGACGATGAGCACCTGCCCTTCCTGCACGACGTAGTTCACGTCCTTCTCGTACAGCGCGTGCGCCTTGAGCAGCTGGTGCACGATGTTGAGCTTCTCGCTCTTGAGCGCGTACTCGGTCTCGATCTTCTGGCGCAGGAGGAGCTTCTCCTCCGCGGCCATTTCGGGATCCTTCTCGATGCGCCCGATTTCGAGGGCGATGTCGGGGAGCACGAACGCCTCGTGATCGCCCGGCGCGATGAAATCCACGCCGCGGTCGGTGAGGTGCACCGAGTGCCCCTTTTCGTCGAGCACGTAGAGCAGCTCTTCCTCGAGATCGCGGAACGCCTGCTTGCTCGCCGACACCTTGCGATCGGCGATGTGGTCGAGCTCCATCTTCTGCACGAGCAGCTTCACGCCCTGCTCCTGCAGCACCTTCAGCAGCCGCTTGTTCACGGGCGCGCCGAGCCGCGCCTGGTAGAACGCCATTCCGGCGGCCTGCTCGTCGCCGGCGGCGAGCGCCTTCTCGCCCTGCGCGACGAGGTCGTTCGCGAGTTCCGTCTGTTTCCGCACGAGGCGCGTGACGCCGCCGTTGAGCGCGGCGTAGTCGCCGTCCGACTCGTTCCCCACGGGTCCCGAGATGATCAGCGGCGTGCGCGCCTCGTCGACGAGCACGGAGTCCACTTCGTCGACCATCGCGTAGATGTGGGCGCGCTGCACCCGCTGCTCGAGCGACACCACCATGTTGTCGCGCAGGTAATCGAAGCCGAATTCGTTGTTCGTGCCGTAGGTGATGTCGCACTCGTACGCCCCGCGGCGCTCGACCGTTCCCGGCTCCGTGTCGTCGAGGCAGCCGACGGAGAGCCCGAGGTAGCCGTACAGGTGTCCCATCCACTGCGAGTCGCGGCGGGCGAGGTACGAGTTCACCGTCACGAGGTGGCAGCCGCGTCCCGGCAACGCATTGAGGTACAGCGGAAGAGTGGCCACCAGCGTCTTGCCTTCGCCCGTCGCCATTTCGGCGATGCGACCGAGGTGCAGCTCGATGCCGCCGATGAGCTGCACGTCGTAGTGCACCATGTTCCACGTCTCGTCGCGGCCGGTGACGTTCACGGTCGTGCCGACGAGCCGGCGCGCCGCCTCGCGCACCGTCGCGAACGCCTCGGGGAGCAGGTCGTCGAGCGCGTCGCGGATCTCGTCCCGGTATTTCCCCTCGAATCCGCCCGAGCCGTCGGCGCCGGTCAGCTCGAGGTCGATGCGCTCGCGTTCCTCCGGATCGGCCGCCGTCTTCTTGGTGTCCTTCAGCGCCGCGATCTGCGCGCTCAGCTCGGCCGTGCGCGCGCGGATCGCCTCGCGGAACTTTTCGGTCTGCGCCTTGAGCTCCGCCTCGCCGACGGACTTCAGCCGCTCGCCGATCCCGTTGATTTCGTCGACGATCGGCTGGACACGCTTTCGCTCGCGCTCGTGCCGCGTGCCGAACACCGACCCCAGCATCTTCTTCAGCATTCCCGATTGGGCTCCTCTACCGGTACAGCCGCCGACCCTCGATGTAAGCGGCCACCGGCTCAGGCACGAATCCGCGGATCGACTTTCCCGCGCGCACCCGCGCACGGATCTCCGTCGACGACACGTCCACGCGCCTCGTTTCGATCGCTCTTCCCGTCGCCGGAGGGGTCTCCGCCCCGCCCGCGCGCCTCAGCACGACGACTTCCGCGAGCGAGGCCACGTCGGCCGGCTCACGCCACTGCGGCAGCGTCGCCGCCGCATCCGCTCCAAGAAGCAAGACCAGAACCAAGGCCCCGTCCGACTTCCAGCGGTCATGAAAGGCCCGAAGCGTGTCAACCGTGTAAGATAACCCGCCCCGCTCGATTTCGATGGGGTCCGCCGCGAAGCGTGCGTCGCCTTCCACGAGCCGTTCGACCATGGCCAGGCGGTCAGCCGGGGATGCCACGACGGCCGACTTCAACGGCTGGCCTGCCGCCGGCACGAACAGGACTCGATCCAGCCCCAGCGCCTCGTACGCGTCGCTGGCGGCCAGGAGATGACCGATGTGGGGTGGATCGAAGGTGCCGCCGAAGATGCCGATGCGCATGGGCTCAAACTACCTTGAACAGCGGGTCAACTGTTTTCGGACGCTCCGGCGTACGCAAGCGGTTAGCGAGCAGGCTTCTTTGCCGGCACCGCCGCCGGCGGTTTCACCTTGACCCCCGCCGAATCCGCGGGAACGACGCCCGGACAGAGCGCCGCGATCGCGGCTTCCCCCGCGTACGCCGTGCGCAGCGTGACGCAGGTCTCGGCGGCCTCAGGCAGGTACTTCAGCTCCGGCCGGCGGTACACCACGACCATCTCCATCAAGGCGTCGTGCGCGACCTTCGTCATCGGGTAGTTCTTGACGACGTCCTTGAAGTAGATGAGCGCGGACTCGAACGCCTTGCGGCGCACGTAGTGCATGCCCACGCCGTAGTCCTTCAGCGCCTTCTTCTCGTCGATCGCCCGCGACGAGCTGTCAGCCGCCTTCCGCTGGGGCGAGTCGGGGTAGATCGCGGCGAGCTGCCGGTACTGGATCTGCGCGAGGTCGCCGTAGGTGGCGTCGAGATCGGGCCTGTGCCAGAGCGCCGCGTACGAGTGGCCGGCGAGCAGCAGCGCGACCGGAGCGAGCGAGTCGTCGGGGAACGATTCCGCGAGGCGCGCATAGCTGGACGCCGCGAGCAGGTGCTCCAACTTCATCTCGTGCGCGTGGGCCAGGTACCAGTGCGCGAGCGGCAGCAGGGTGTCGCGCGCCGAGAGATCGAGCGTCAGCCGCTCGAAGCCCGTGACGGCATTGTCGTAGTTCTTCTTCCTGTACTCCGCGAGCGACGCATCGAACAGCTTGCCGCTCGACGCGTAGCCGCGCGGCTGGAATCCGGGACGGCACGCGGCCGCAACGGTGAGCGTCGCCACCAGGACGGCGGCGCGCACCACGGTGGACGAACGCGTCATCTCGGCGCCGCCGTGTGCTTTGCCACGCGCTTTGCCACACGCGCTGCCATGCGCGGCGTGCCGAGCAGCCCGCGGAAGTACTCGATGGTGCGGCTGATCCCGTCGTGCACGTCCACTCGGGGCTCCCACTGCAGCATTCTGCGTGCACGGGCAATGTCGGGCTGTCGCACCTTGGGGTCGTCCTCGGGGAGCGGCTTGAAGGAAATCTGCGATTTTGTCTGCGTGAGCTCGATGACGATCTCGGCGAGTTGCTTCACCGTATACTCCACGGGATTGCCGATGTTCGTCGGGAAGGCGTCGCCCCGGTTGTAGAGCCGGTAGATGCCCTCGACCTCGTCATCAACGTAGCAGAAGGAACGCGTTTGGGAACCGTCGCCGTAAACCGTGAGCGGTTCCCCGTTGAGCGCCTGGACGATGAAATTCGAGACCACCCGCCCGTCCCGCGGACGCATGCGGGGGCCGTACGTGTTGAAAATCCGGACGATGCGCGTATCCACGCCGTGGTACCGGTGGTACGCCATCGTGATCGCCTCGGCGAACCGCTTGGCCTCGTCGTAGACGCCGCGGGGCCCGATGGGGTTCACGTTTCCCCAGTACGTCTCGGGCTGCGGGTGCACGAGCGGATCGCCGTACACCTCGCTGGTGCTGGCGATGAAGAAGCGCGCCTTCTTCGCGAGCGCGATGCCGAGCGCGTTGTGCGTGCCCAGCGATCCGACCTTCAGTGTCTGGATCGGCAGCTCGAGGTAGTCCACCGGGCTCGCGGGCGACGCGAAATGCAGCACGCCATCGAGCGCCCCAGGCACCTCCGTGTACTCGGAGATGTTGTGCTCCATGAAGCTGAATCGCGGATCGTTCGCAAGGTGCGCGAGGTTGTCGCGATGCCCGGTGATGAAATTGTCGAGCCCCACCACGGAGTGCCCGTCGGCGAGGAAGCGATCGGTGAGGTGCGAACCGAGGAACCCGGCCGCGCCGGTGATCAATACCCTCACGGCGTTTTCACTCGCGCCCCCGCCCGAGCGAGCGATAGGTGAAGCCGAGCGCCCGCATCTTCGCAGGGTCGTAGAGATTGCGGCCGTCGATCACCACCGGCTTGCTGAGCGCGCTCTTGATGCGCGCGAAATCCGGGAAGCGGTACTCGTTCCAGTCCGTGACGACCACGAGCGCGTCGGCGCCCGCGAGCGCCTCGTAATTCGTTTTCGCGAACGCGATCCGCTTGCCGAGGCGGCGCTCGCCCTCGTGCATCGCGGCCGGATCGTGCGCCACCACGGTCGCGCCGGCGCCGAGCAGTTCCTCGATGAGCGTCAGCGCGGGAGATTCGCGCATGTCGTCGGTCTGCGCCTTGAACGCGAGACCCCAGATGGCGATGCGCGCGCCCTTGATCGACGAACCGAGCACGGCGCTGAGCTTCCCGAACAGCCGGTGCTTCTGGCGGTCGTTGGCCTTTTCCACCGCCTGCAGCACCAGCATCGGCGCGCCGACGTCGTCCGAGGTGCGCATCAGCGCCTGCACGTCCTTCGGGAAGCACGATCCGCCGTACCCGGGCCCCGGGAACAGGAACGACGGCCCGATGCGGGCGTCGCTGCCGATTCCCTTCCGCACGAGATCCACGTTCGCGCCGACCTTCTCGCACAGGTTCGCGATCTCGTTCATGAACGAGATGCGCGTGGCGAGCATCGCGTTCGCGGCGTACTTCGTCATCTCGGCCGACGGGACGTCCATGAAGATGATCGGTTTTCCCGTGCGCACGAACGGCGCGTACAGCTCGGCCATGACGCTGCGCGCGAAATCGCTTTCCACGCCGAGCACGACGCGATCGGGCTTCATGAAGTCGTCGACCGCCGCGCCCTCCTTCAGGAACTCGGGGTTCGACACGACGTGAAACGGCAGCTTCGCGTGCATCGCGACGGCCGCCTGCACCTTCTCCGCGGTGCCGACCGGGACCGTGGACTTCGTCACGACGACGAGCTCGCGCTTCTGGTTCCTGCCGATCGTCTCCGCGACCGCGAGCACGTGCCGGAGGTCGGCCGAGCCGTCCTCGTCGGGCGGCGTGCCCACGGCGATGAAGACGACCTCGGCGGAAGCGACCGCGGCCGCGACGTCCGTCGTGAACGCCAGCCGGCCCTGCGCCTGGTTGCGCTCCACGAGGGAGTCGAGACCGGGTTCGTAGATCGGGAGCACGTTCCGCTTGAGCCCGTCGATCTTCGCCCGATCGACGTCGGCGCAGACGACCTGACTTCCCGTCTCGGCGAGGCATGCGCCCGCGACGAGACCCACGTATCCGGTGCCCACCACGGTGATGTTCATGCGTGCGGGGCTCTCGGAGTGAGCGAGACAATGCGCGCCCGGGAACGCTTCGTCCTGGCGAGCGCGTTGCGCGTGTCGACGACGAGCGACGCCTTGTCGACGAGACGCTGATAGTCGACGGCCGAGTGGTCGGTGACGATCACGACCGCGTCGGCGCGTGCAAGCACGTCATCGGTGAGCGCGACGCTGATGCGCTCGTGGCCGTCCTCCTTGTAGCGCGGGACGTGCGGATCGTGGTACGCCACCTCGGCGCCATGTTCCTCGAGCAGGCGGATCACGTCGAGCGCGGGACTCTCGCGCATGTCCTCGATGTCCTTCTTGTACGCGACGCCGAGCACGAGCACGCGGCTCCCGCGCACGGCCTTGCGTTCATCGTTGAGCGCGAGCGACACCTTGTTCACGACGACGTCGGGCATCGCGCTGTTGATTTCGCTCGCGAGGTCGATGAAGCGCGTCTTGTAGTTCAGCGTCCGCATCTTCCACGCGAGATAGTGCGGGTCGAGCGGAATGCAGTGCCCGCCGATGCCGGGGCCGGGCGTGAACTTCATGAAGCCGAATGGCTTGGTCGCGGCGGCCTCGATGACTTCCCACACGTCCACGCCGAGGCGGTCGCAGATGATCGCCATCTCGTTCACGAGCCCGATGTTCACCGAGCGGAAGGTGTTCTCGAGCAGCTTGGTGAGCTCGGCCGCTTCCGGCGACGACACGGACACGATGCGGTCGATGCACGTGCCGTAGAGCGCGGCCGCGACCTCGGTGCACGCGGGCGTGATGCCGCCGAGCACCTTGGGCGTGTTCTTCGTGTGCCAGGTGGGATTGCCCGGATCGACGCGCTCGGGCGAGAACGCGAGGAACACGTCCGCGCCGATCACCAGGCCGAGCTTTTCCAGGCGCGGCTGCATCACGTCGCGCGTCGTGCCCGGATACGTGGTGCTCTCGAGCACGACCAGCAGGCCCTGGTGCGCGTGGCGGGCGACGGCTTCGGCGGCCGCGATCACGTACGACATGTCGGGGTCGCGCGTCTTCGCGAGCGGCGTCGGCACGGCGATGGAGATCGTATCGGCGCGCGCGATCGCGGCCTCGTCGGTGGTCGCGACGAACTTTCCGCTCTTCACATGCGCGGCGACCTGGCTCGACGGCACGTCCTGGATGTGCGAGACGCCCTTCATGAGCTGGTCGACGAGCGACTGCGTGATGTCGTAGCCGATCACGGTGAACCCGGCGTCGCAGAACTCCATCGCGAGCGGGAGTCCGACGTAGCCGAGACCGATCACCGCCGTCACGGCGGAGCGGTCCGCGAGCTTCGAGAGCAGGCGCGTCTTGATCGAGCCCGTGTCGGCCACTGAAATCTCCTTAGCGGCCGAAGAAACCGCGTACGGCCGCGATGACTTCGTCGAGCTGCGGGCGCGTCAGCTCCGGGAACACCGGGAGCGACACGACTTCGTTCGCGGCCTTCTCCGACTCCGGGCACGCGCCGGCCTTGTAGCCGAGGTACGCGAAGCAGGGCTGGAGGTGCAGCGGCAGCGGATAGTAGACCGAGTGCCCGATCCCCTTGGCGCTGAGGTGCTCGCGGAACTTGTCGCGGCGCGGCACGCGAATCGTGTACTGGTTGAAGATCGACTCGTTCGCCGGCTCGACGAACGGCGTGCCGATCTCGGCGACGTCGGCGAACGCGGCGTTGTAATACGCGGCGTTCTCGCGGCGCCTGGCGCTCCACTTCGCGAGGAACGGGAGCTTCGCCTTGAGGACCGCGGCCTGCAGCGCGTCGAGTCGCGAGTTGTATCCGACTTCCTCGTGGAAGTAGGTCTTCACGCTTCCGTGCGTGCGAAGGCGCATGAGGCGGTGGTAGATGGCCTCGTCCTGCGTGACCATCATGCCGCCATCGCCGTATCCGCCGAGGTTCTTCGAGGGGAAGAACGAGAAGGTCCCGATCGTGGCGACTTCGCCCGCCATGCGCCACTCGCCGTCGATCGAGCGGCGCGCACCGATCGACTGCGCGGCATCCTCGATGAGCGGCACGCGCGGCATCAGGCGACGGATCTCCTCGATCTGGGCGATCTGCCCGAAGAGATCGACCGGGATCACCGCCTTCGTCCTGGAGGTGACGGCGGCGGCGGCCAGATCGGGGCGGATGTTATAGGTCTTCGGGTCGATGTCGACGAACACGGGCTTCGCGCCGACGTTGTGAATCGTGCCGGCCGTGGCGAAGAAGGTGAACGGCGTTGTAATCACTTCGTCATCCCGGCCGACGTCGAGCGCGCGCATCGCGATCAGCAGGGCGTCGGTGCCGTTGGCGCAGCCCACGGCGAACTTCGTATTGGAGAGCGCCGCGACCTCCGCCTCCAGTTGGACGACGGGCTGTCCGAGGATGAAGGCCTGGTCGTCCACCACGGGCAGCATCGCCGCGAGGACCGATTCCCGGATGGTGGCGTGCTGGGCGCGCAGGTCGAGCAATGGTACGGGCATGTCTATTTGGTCAGTTTTGTGATATTCTGATGAAGCATTTGCGTGCAACGAAACTATCAAAGCTCGCGTTACGCATGGAGGAAGTCAACGAACTCCATGGATCGTGGTTTCAGCGCGGCACACAGGGTATAATACCGCCGTTACATTGAGCGCCGTGAACCGAAGATCCGGCCGCATCACGGAGAACAACCCACCCATGGCGACACGAATCTCGAGCACCATGCCTCCCGGACCACAACCGAGCGTTGCCGCCGCACCACCAGGCGGCATTGCGGACTTCGATTACAGCAATTTCTACTACTCGTCCAGCGACGATATTTTCGCGATTTTCGATCCGTACAACGAGTGGTGGTACGGGCACGCGCGGAACAACGGCTACTACCTGTATTCGCAGCCGATGTCGACGCCTCCGGGCCCGCGGATCGACCTGGAAGAGCAGATGGGACACGAGCGGCTCCATCTGCTGAACCTGGCGTCGTACAACTACCTCGGTCTCTCGTATCACCCCGAAGTCATCGACGCGGCCAAGCAGGCGCTCGACCAGTACGGGCTCGGCGCGGCGGGATCGCCGATCCTCAGCGGCACGATGGAAATCCACGTGCAGCTCGAGAAGGCGATCGCGAAGTTCAAGCAGAAGGACGCCGCGATGGTGTTCCCCACCGGCTACAGCACGAACGTGGGGCTCATTTCGGCGCTGATGCGCCCGGGCGACTGGGTCATCATGGACCAGAACGTCCACGCGAGCATCGTCGACGGCGCCATCCTCTCGAAGGCGAACGTCCGTTTCTTCAGGCACAACCGGCCCGACGATCTCGAGAAGAAGCTGAGCGGCACGAGCGGCAAGCGGCTCGTGATCGTCGAGGGCGTCTACTCGATGGACGGCGACGAAGCGCGGCTCCCCGAAATCGTGGAGGTCGCGAAGCGTCACGACGCACGCATCATGATCGACGAGGCGCACTCGAGCTTCCTCTACGGCAAGGCAGGGCGCGGCGTCGCCGAGAAGTACGGAGTCGAGGACGACATCGACATCCACGTCGGCACCTTCTCGAAGGCGCTCGGCGGCATGGGCGGATTCGTCGCGGGCTCGCAGTCGCTGTACAACTACCTGATGGGATTCGCGCGGTCGCGCGTGTTCTCGTGCGCGCTCGCTCCCGCGGTGTCGGCGGGCGTGCTCCAGGCGCTGCACATCGCGGAACGCGAGCCGCAGCTCCGGGAAACCCTCTGGTCGAACGTCGCGCACATGCGCGGGCTGCTCGCGGAGGCCGGCATCGACGTCGGCGAATCCACGTCGCAGATCATCCCGATCATGATCCGCAACGACCGCAAAATTTTCGGAATCGCCCGGGCACTGCAGCGGGCCGGGCTCTATCTCCAACCCATCATCTATCCCGCAGTGGCCAAGAATCGCTCACGCTTCCGCATTTCGATCTCCGCCGTGCACACGTCGCAGCAGCTCGACGAGGCCGCCACCATCCTGAGCGACGTGCTGCAGGCGGAGGGCATGCGATGAGCGGTACGAACGGCGCCGGTGGCGCCTCGCCGGAATTCGTCAAGTACCATTTCCGGCACGCGATCGGCGGGTTCTTCGAGTTTCCGACCGCCAACGCGCGCAAGATCCTTCCGCCGCACCTGCACCCGGTGGAGCCGCATCACGGGCAGAGCGTGTTCTCCGTGATGGCGTTCGATTTTCACAAGTCGATGGCGGGCGAGTACGGCGAGCTGATCCTTTCCGTGCTCGTGATGCCGCGCGTGGAGCCGGGCGCGCTCCTCCCCCGCTCCGCCTTCTATCCGTTCCTGCTCGGCACGACCACGAAGGCCGCGCGCGATCACGCGATCGCGCGCTGGCACCTGCCGCACTTCATGGAGAACATCGATCTCGCGTTCGATGCGCGGGCCGACGAGATCCGCATCGCCGCGGCGCACGGCGGGCGGCCGATCATCGACATGCGGATCACCGATTACGACTGGGAACAGGTCTCGCACCGCTACCAGTGTTTCATGCACGACGCGGATGGGTCGTACATGTCCACGATCGTCATGGACGCCGACTTCAGCGAGAACGAAGAGGAGCGCGGCGACATCACCATCCACCCGCACGCGTTCACGGCCGCCATCGACCGCGACAGCGTGAACACGATGCCGTTCCGCGAGCTCTGGATGCGCGACGGCCTGCAGACGTTCCACCCGCTCGAAACGCTGGCCACCGCGGCCGTCTGATGCCGGGGAGGGTGTGCGTGATCGTGAACCCGGCAGCCGGCAGGGGGCGCGGGGCGCGCACACTGCCCGCGGTGCGCGAGGCGTTCGCCGCCGTCGGCGTCGGCGACGTGCGGACGACCGAGGCGCGCGAGGACGAGCGCGCCGTCGCACGACGGGCGATCGACGAGGGGTTCACGACGCTCGTCGCGGTGGGCGGCGACGGCACGTGGGGGAACGTCGCGAACGCGATCATCGCGTCGCGCGCCGATTGCCGTCTCGCGCTGATCGCGGCGGGCACCGGCAACGATTTCGCGAAGACCGTCGGCGCGCCGATGCGTGACATTCCGCTCACCGCCCGCCTCGCGGTGGAGGGGCCCGACGTGCGCGTGGACGTCGGGCGCATCGAGGATCGGTACTTCCTGAACATCGCGGGCTTCGGCTTCGACATCGCCGTGCTCGAGGACGTCGCGCGCATCACGTGGCTGCGCGGCGATGCCCTGTACCTCTACTCGGCGCTGCGGCAGATCGTGGGGTACGGCGGTGTGGACATCGACGTGGGGTCGCACGCCCGGCAGCGCGGGAACTCGCGGCACCTCATGCTGGTCATCGCCAACGCGAGGAACTTCGGCGGAGCGTTCAAGATCGCGCCGGCAGCATCGCTATTCGACGGGAAGCTGGACGCGATCGCGATTCATGACGCACCCGCGCTCCGCCGGCTGCGGCTCTTTGCGGCGGCCGTGAAGGGGACGCACGGCGCGATGTCCGGCGTGAACGTAGAACAAGCTTCAAACTTCACGCTGACTTTTGACGCGCCGCCCGCATACGAGACCGACGGCGAACACCATCAGGCAAAGACCGCAGAACTCGAGGTCGTGTGCTTACCCGGAGCGTTGCGCGTAGTGTCGGCCTAAAGACAACGGCAACAGCGTTACCACGGAGCACACGGAAAACAAAAGGCGACAACTGCCTGATAAACAAAAACTTTTGGGGGGAACGGCAACTGCTGTGTCGTTGCTGTTCCCCCAAGTTTTTTGGTGTACCCGGCAGTTGTCGCCTTTGCCGTTTTCCGTGTGCTCCGTGGTAACGCTTTTTTTGTATTTCTCTACACCTTGAGCGGCAGCGGCACTTCCCGCCCCGTCCGAGCCGACTGGTAAATCCCGAGAATCAGCTCCAGCGATTTCCGGCCGCCTCGCCCGTCCGTATCAGCCACGGCCTCGCCACGCAGCACGGAGAGGACGTTCCTGTAGTACCCCTCGTGCCCGAATCCATACACCGAAGTCGGATTCGTATTCGACGCCTCGACGAGTGCGTCATCCGCGTCGGCATCGGCGAACTCCCAGTGCTCCACCTTGTTGACCGCCGTCCCTCCGATCTTCGCCGTCCCCTTCTCGCCGAGGATCGTGATCGACCCCTCGAGATTCTTCGGGTACGTCAGCATCGTCACCTCGATGCAGCCGAGCGCGCCGCTCCTGAAGCGCAGCACCGCGACCCCCGTATCCTCGGCCTCGATCTTCCGCGCGAGCGTCGCCGTCTTGGCGATCACGCTCTCGACCGGGCCCACGAGCCACTGCATCAGGTCGACGTAGTGTGACGCCTGGTTCATGAAGGCGCCGCCGTCGAATTCCCACGTCCCGCGCCAGGGCGCCTGGTCGTAGTATTCCTGCGGCCGCGTCCAGCGGACCGTCGTGTTGGCGAGATAGATCTTTCCGAACCGCCCCTTGTCCATCGCGCGCTTCAGGAGCTGCACGGGCGGGTTGAGCCGGTTCTGCTTCACCACGAACAGCTTGACGTTCGCGTCGTCGCACGCATGCACGAGATCGTCGGCCGAGGCCAGCGTGATCGCCATCGGCTTTTCGCACACGACGTGCTTGGCGGCTCTCGCCGCGAGGATGCCGTGCGCGGGATGAAGCCCGCTCGGCGTCGCGATCGTCACGATCTCACACGGTGCCTCGCGCAGCATCGTCTCGTACGACGTGAACCAGGGCACGCCGAGCTTTTCACCCGCTTCCTTCGCCCGCTGCCCGACGACGTCGCACACCGCGGACACGGAGAGGCCGTCGACTTTCGCGATGGCGTCGAAGTGGTTTCGGCTGATGCGCCCGCACCCGACGAGTGCCACGCGAAAGGCCTGCGATGAGGTCACTCGTTCTCCTGGGTGATGCGGGTGAGCTTCTCTCCGCGTCGCGAGTACCGGTTGCCGTCGGCCGGGCACGTCAGCTCCATGAGGCCGTCCTCGAGCTTCACGCCGCACTCGCACACCCAGCCGGTGATCTTCGCGGGCACTCCGGTCACGAGCGCGTGCGGCGGCACGTTCTTCGTCACCACCGCGCCGGCGCCGATGAAGCAGTAGGCGCCCAGGGTCACGCCGCACACGATGGTCGCGTTGGCGCCGATCGTCGCGCCGTGCCGGACGAACGTGTGCTTGAACTCGTTCCTGCGCGGCACGTGGCTGCGCGGGTTGATCACGTTGGTGAAGACCATCGAGGGGCCGCAGAACACGTTGTCTTCGAGTTCCACGCCCTCGTAGATCGAGACGTTGTTCTGGATCTTCACGTTGTTGCCGATCTTCGTGCCGTTCATCACCACCACGTTCTGCCCGAGCACGCACCGCTCGCCGATCACGGCCTGGGGCATCACGTGGCAGAAGTGCCAGATCTTGGTGTCGGCCCCGACCTTTGCGCCCTTGTCGACGAAGGCGCTCTCGTGGATGAATGGTTTTTCGCTGGTCATGGGATCGTGGCCTGCCACTCCTGGATGGACCGGACCGTCGCCGCCCGGCTCTTGATGCTCTGGATCGCGTCGCACGCCGCGCTCGCGGCGCTGAGCGTGGTCGTGTACGCGATGCGGTGGGCGATCGCCGCCTGCCTCAGGGAATAATCGTCCTTTTGCGCCCGCTTGCCTAGCGGCGTGTTGATCAGGAGCTGGACCTCGTCGTTCTTGATGAGGTCGATGCCGTTCGGGCGCGCCACACTGACCTTGTGCACGGTGCTGCACGGCACGCCGTGCTCCGCGAGGTAGGTCGCGGTTCCCCGGGTCGCGACGATCTTGAATCCCATGTCGTGAAAGCGCCGCGTGATCGCGACGGCGTTCGGCTTGTCGCGGTCATTCACCGTCACGAACACCGTGCCCTCGAGCGGCAGCCCGTTGCCCGCCGCGAGCTCGGCCTTCGCAAACGCCGTCCCGAACGTGTCGGATACGCCCATCACCTCGCCCGTCGAGCGCATCTCCGGCCCGAGGATCGGGTCGAACTCGCGGAACTTCATGAATGGGAACACCGCTTCCTTCACCGCGACGTACGGCGCGATGATTTCCTTCGTGTAGCCGATCTCCTCGAGCGTCTCGCCGAGCATCACCCGCGCGGCGTAGGAGGCGAGCGGCACGCCGATCGTCTTGGAGACGAACGGCACGGTGCGGCTCGCCCGGGGGTTCACCTCGAGCACGTACACGACGCCGTGCTGGATCGCGTACTGGACGTTGATCAGCCCCACCACGCCCAGCGCCTTCGCGAACGCCACCGTATGCTCGCGCATCTCGCGGCCGTTCGCCTCACTGAGGCTCTGCGGCGGCAGCACGCACGCCGAGTCGCCGGAATGGATGCCGGCGTCCTCGATGTGGTGCATCACCGCGCCGATCACCACCTGCCTGCCGTCGCTGATCGCGTCCACGTCGAACTCGTACGCGTCCTCGAGGAACGAGTCGATCAGCACGGGGCGGTCCTCGGACACGCGCACGGCGCGGACGAAGTAATCGCGCAGGGTCGGTTCGTCGTACACGATCTCCATGGCGCGCCCCCCGAGCACGTAGCTCGGGCGGACGAGCACCGGGTAGCCGATGCGGGTTGCGGCTTCCACGGCCCCGTCCACGCTCGTGGCGGTGCCATTGGGCGGCTGCGCCACGCCGAGATCGCGCGCGATCTTCTCGAAGCGGCGGCGATCCTCGGCTGAGTCGATCGAGTCGGGCGACGTGCCCAGGATCGTGACCCCCGCGGCCTCGAGCGGGCGCGTGAGCTTGAGCGGCGTCTGACCGCCGAGCTGCACGATCACGCCCACCGGCTGCTCGCGCTGCACGATTTCCAGCACGTGCTCCAGCGTGAGCGGCTCGAAGTACAGCTTGTCGCTCGTGTCCCAGTCCGTGGACACGGTCTCGGGATTCGAGTTGACCATGATCGTCTCGTATCCCTTCTCGCGCAGGGCGATCGCCGCGCGCACGCAGCAGTAGTCGAACTCGACGCCCTGCCCGATGCGGTTGGGCCCGCTGCCGAGGATCACGACCGACTTGCGGCCCGATCGCGGCGCCTCGGACTCGTCGTCATACGTCGAGTAGAGATACGGCGTGTTCGACGGGAACTCGCCGGCGCACGTGTCGACCATCTTGTAGACGGGCCGGATTCCCATCGCCCAGCGACGCTCGCGCACGGCCGCCTCCGACTCGCCGCGGAGCAGGGCCATCTGCGCATCGGCGAACCCGAGCCGTTTCATCGCGCGCACGGTCTCTTCGTCCGGCTCGGCGAGCGCCGCGTACTCGCGCTCCGCCTCCACGAGCTCCCGCAGCTGCGAGAGGAACCAGAGATCGATGGCGGTGATCCGGTGGATCTCCTCGAGAGGCACGTCGGCGAGCATCGCGCGCTTCACCTGGAAGATGCGTTCCGGCGTGGGCGTGGCCATCGCGCCGCGCAGCGTGTCGAGCGAATCGTCGGCGAGACGGTCATCCAGGAGACGCTCGCCCACGACCCATCCGGTGCGCCCGCTCTCCAGCGCCCGCAACCCCTTCTGCAGCGCCTCCTTGAACGTGCGGCCGATCGCCATCGACTCGCCGACCGACTTCATCTGCGTCGTGAGCGTCGGATTCGCTCCCGGGAACTTCTCGAACGCAAAGCGCGGGCACTTCACCACCACGTAGTCGAGCACGGGCTCGAACGACGCCGGCGTCGTCTTCGTGATGTCGTTCGGCAGCTCGTCGAGGCGGTACCCCACGGCGAGCTTCGTGCCGATCCGGGCGATCGCGAAGCCCGTCGCCTTCGACGCGAGCGCCGACGAGCGCGAGACGCGCGGGTTCATCTCGATCACGACCATCTCGCCGTTCGCCGGGTTCACGGCGAACTGGATATTGCATCCGCCGGCATCCACCCCGATTTCACGAATCACCGCGATCGCCGCGTCGCGCATCACCTGGTACTCGCGATCGGTGAGCGTCATCGCCGGCGCGACGGTGATCGAGTCACCCGTGTGCACGCCCATCGGGTCGAGGTTCTCGATCGAACAGACGATCACCACGTTGTCCTCGCAGTCGCGCATCACCTCGAGCTCGAACTCCTTCCATCCGAGCAGCGAGCGCTCGACGAGCACCTGCGAGATGGGGCTCTCCTCGAGCCCGCCCTTCACGATCCGCTCGTACTCCTCGCGATTGTAGGCCACGCCGCCGCCCGAACCGCCGAGCGTATAGGCGGGACGGATGACCGCCGGGAAGCCGGTCCATTCGCTCACCGCGAGGGCTTCTTCCCACGTCGTCGCGATGTGCCCCTCGGGGCACTTGAGGCCGATCTTCGTCATCGCCTCGCCGAACAGCTTGCGATCCTCGGCGACGGCGATCGCGCGCGCATTCGCGCCGATCAGCTCGACGCCGTACTTCTCGAGCACGCCGCCCTCGTGGAGCTTCATCGCCACGTTGAGCGCGGTCTGGCCCCCCATCGTCGGCAGCAGCGCGTCCGGCTTCTCTCGCGCGATGATCAGCTCGACGAACTCCGGCGTGACCGGCTCGATGTAGGTCCGGTCCGCGACCTCCGGATCGGTCATGATCGTCGCCGGGTTCGAGTTCACGAGGATGACCTCGTACCCCTCCTCGCGCAGCGCCTTGGCGGCCTGGGTGCCGGAGTAGTCGAACTCGGCACCCTGCCCAATGACGATGGGCCCGGAACCAATGACGAGAATGCGATGGAGATCAGTGCGACGCGGCATTAATGAGATCGGTGATGATGTCGGCGCGGGTGCGCGCCGGGATCCAGTCGGTATCCGCGCGCAGCCGGTCGTTCTGGCCCACGAGGCAGGGGACGTCCACGGAGCGGCGGAGCGAATCGTCGGGCACCATCGTCGCGTCCACGCCGGCGGCGCTCAGCACTTCGGCGGCCAGATCGCCGACGGAGACGCCCTGCCCGCTGCACACGTTGTAGACGTGGCCGGTGAATCCCTGCTCCGCCAGCAGCGTGTACGCGCGCACCGTGTCTTCCACATGCAGGAAATCGCGAACGGTGATGGTGTTGCCGATTGCGATCTTCGCCTTCGGCGTGCCCCGCACGGCGAGGACGCGTTCGACGAGCGCCGGGAGCAGGAAGCTCTTCGCCTGCCCGCGCCCGCTGTGATTGAACGAGCGCGTGCAGACCACGCGCACGCCATCCGAGCGGAAGGCCTCGAGCGCGAAAGCTTCCTGCGCCATCTTCGTCGCCGCGTAGAACGTGCGCGGGCGGCACTCGGCATGCTCGCCGAGCGGCATCGCGGACGCATCATGGCGGCCGTACTGCTCCGCGCTTCCGACGAGCAGCACGACCGGGTCGAGCGTGCCCGCCGCCTTCCGTTCGCGCACGTCGTTGAGGAGGCGCACGGCGAGACCCGTGTTCACGTCGAACGCCAGCATCGGGTCGTCGCCGGCGGCCGGAACGAACGAGACGCCCGCGAGGTGAAAGATCGCGTCCGGCTGAGAGGCCTCGATCGCCCCGCGCACGACATGCTGCGTGCGCAGGTCTTCGTGGCGCCAGGCGACCCCGGCGTGATCTTCGGGCGACAGGATGCCGGGCCCCGGATCGCCCGTGAGCGATGAGCCCGTGACATGCCATCCCCGCCGTACGAGGTCGCGACAGAGCCACTGGCCGGCAAACCCGCCGGCTCCGGTGACGAGCGCCTTCTTCGCCCCCACGTCAGCCGTTGCCGTCGCCGACGCTCTTCCGATGCCGCGCGAGGTCGGCGTCCACCATCATCCGCACGAGCTCACGGAAGCGCACCTTCGGCTCCCAGCCAAGCACGCGCTTCGCCTTCGACGAATCCGCGACGAGCAGCTCGACCTCGGCGGGACGCACGAACTTCGGGTCCGTCTTCACGAACTGGCGCCAGTCGAGATCGGCATACGAGAACGCTTCCTCGCAGAGCTGCTGCACGGTCCATTTCTCGCCGGTGCCGATGACGTAGTCGTCGGGCTTGTCCTGCTGCAGCATGCGCCACATCGCGTCGACGTAGTCGCCGGCGAAGCCCCAGTCGCGATGCGAATGCAGGTGGCCGAGCCGCACTTCGCTCGCGCGGCCGAGCTTGATGCGCGCGACGGCGTCGGTGACTTTGCGCGTCACGAACTCGAGGCCGCGGCGCGGGCTCTCGTGATTGAACAGAATTCCGCTCACGGCGAACATCCCGAACGACTCGCGGTAGTTCACCGTGATCCAATGGCCGTAGACCTTCGCGACGCCGTACGGCGAGCGCGGATAGAACGGCGTGGTCTCCTTCTGCGGCGTCTCCAGCACCTGGCCGAACTGCTCGCTCGAACTGGCCTGGTAGAACTTCGCCTTCGGCGCGGCACGCTTTGCCGCCTCGAGCAGGCGCGTCACGCCGAGCGCGGTGAACTCGCCCGTGAGCACGGGCTGCGTCCACGAGGTGGCGACGAAACTCTGCGCGGCGAGGTTGTAGATCTCGTCCGGCCCGGTGTCGCCGATGGCGTCGACGAGCGACGTCTGGTCGAGCAGGTCGGCGGAGAGCAGCTCGATCTTGTCGACGAGGTGCGCGATGCGCTCGTACGGCGTGGTGGAGCTGCGGCGGACGATGCCGACGACGCGGTAGCCCTTGGCGAGCAGGAGCTCGGCGAGGTAGGAGCCGTCCTGTCCGGTGATGCCGGTGATCAGCGCGGTTTTCATTGATTACTAATCTGCACTGGATGGCGACCACTCTGCACCCCGTGACTGCGGGATGCGGAATGCGGGATTCCTTTTCTGCATTCTGCATTGGGTCGAAATCCCGGATCCCGCATTCATCTCACATACAAAAAAGGGAGCCTCTGGGCTCCCCTCTTTGACCGTGCGAAGAGCTTCTATCACGCGACGACGGCCGCCACCGCTGCGCCTCTTGGCGCCCGCTGGATCTTGCCGGCGGCGAGGCAGCGCGTGCAGACCTTGATCTTCTGGATCTTTCCGTCGATGACGATGCGCGCGACCTGAAGGTTCGGCTTCCAGGTACGGCGGGTCTTGTTGTTGGCGTGCGAGACGTTGTTGCCGAAGGCGATTCCCTTCGTGCAGACGTAGCACTTGTTGCGGGCGATCGGCATTGGGTCAGCCCTCGATGAGTTCGATGCGCGCCATCTCTGCGCCGTCACCCTTGCGGTGGCCGGTCTTGAGGATGCGCGTGTAGCCGCCCTTGCGCGTGGCGAACCGGGGACCGAGCTCCTGGAAGAGCTTGTCCGAGGCCGCGCGCTTGTGGACGTGAACGCCGGCGAGACGGCGCGCGTGCAGCGTGCCGGTGCGGGCCTTCGTGATCAGCTTCTCGACGAACGGACGCAGTTCCTTCGCCTTCGCCTCGGTCGTCTCGATGGCTCCCTCGAGGATGAGCGAGGTCGCGAGGTTCCGAAGGAGCGAGAGCTTCTGCTCGGTCGTGCGGCGGAGTTGCCGTCCTGCCTTCTGGTGGCGCATGGGCTATTCCTCTGGGACGTCGTCGGGCGCCTTGGCGGCCGCGCGGCTGGGCGGCGTGCCCCAGTCGGACACGCGCACGCCATCGCCGTTCTCTTCGAAACGCATGCCGAAATTCAATCCTTCGCGCTCGAGCAGGTCGGCGATTTCCTGGAGCGACTTCTTGCCGAAGTTCTTCACTTCGAGGATCTGGTCTTCCGTCTGGCGCACGAGATCACCGAGCGAACGGATGCTCGAGTTCTTGAGCGAATTGACGGACCGCACGGAAAGTTCGAGGTCATCAATTGGCGTCTTCAGCAGGAGCGCGAGTCGCGCCGCATCCGTGCCGATGAACTCACTGCCGCCGACCGGGGCGGCAGAGTGCGTGCCGAACCCGACGAAGTACTGGAAGTGCGTCTGGGCCAGCGCGGCGGCGTAGCTGACCGCCTGCTCCGGCGTCACCGTGCCGTTCGTCTCGACCGTGAGGACGAGGCGATCGTAGTCCGTGCGCTGTCCGACGCGCGTTTCCGCGACGGAGAAGTTCACGCGGCGAACCGGCGAATAGATGGAGTCGATGCGAACGAGGTCCACGGGGAGCGAACGGTCGGCCGGGTGCTGGTCGGCCTCGACGTAGCCGCGTCCCTTGTTCACATACAGTTCGACCGAGAGATCGCGGTCATCCTGCATCGTGAAGAGATGGTGCTCCGGGTTGATGATGGTCGCGCCGCGCAGCGACTCGATGTCGCCGGCCGTCACGGGACCCGCCTTCTTCGCGTTGATGCGGAGGATCGCGTCCTCGGCGTCGTCGGCGAGCGAGAGCGTCAGCGTCTTGAGGTTACCGATGATCTGGTGCACGTCCTCGACGACGCCCTGGATGGTCTGGTGCTCGTGGAGCACGCCGTCGATGCGAAAGCCCCACACCGCGGAGCCGCGCAGCGACGAGAGCAGCATGCGCCGCATCGCGTTGCCGAGCGTGTGGCCGAAGCCACGCTCCAGCGGCTGGAGGCGGAACTCGGCGATATTCGGGTCGTCCTCGCGCTTCGTCGCTTCAACGAGCTGCGGGCGGACGAGCCCGCGAAGATCGATTGCGTCAACCATGGTATTTGAATCCTTGATGATGGTCAGACGGCCTTCATGCGGCGCCGTCTACGCCCTACCCCGCCCCTGACGCGCGGTAGGATCGTGATGGGGTCAGGGCCCCGACCTGAAAAGTCTGGTTACTTGGAGTACAACTCGACGACCAACTGCTCCTGTGCCGCGATCGGAATGGACGCGCGCTGCGGCCGCTCGAGCATACGGCCGCTGAACGTCTCTTTGTCGACGGCCAGCCAGCTCGGCGTCGTGCCGCGGCCGGACTGTTCGAGCGACCCGATGACGATCGCGAGTTCGCGCGACGCCTGACGCAGCCGGATTTCCTGCCCCGGTGCGACGGCGAAGCTCGGCACATCGACGCGCTTGCCGTTGATCTCGATGTGGCGGTGGCGGATGAGCTGGCGCGCGGCCTTGCGGCTCGGCGCGAAACCCATGCGGTACACCATGTTGTCGAGACGGCTCTCGAGGGCGGCGAGCAGGTTGTGACCGGTGAGGCCGGGCAACGAGGTCACCTTCTCGAACGTGTTGCGGAACTGCTTTTCGGAGACGCCGTAGATGCGCTTGATCTTCTGCTTCTCACGCAGCTGCTTCGCGTACTCCGAGAGCTTGCGGCGGCGGCCGGTGCTCTGGCCGTGCGCGCCGGGCGCGTAGGGACGGCGCTCGACGGGGCACTTCTCCGTGAAGCACTTGGTGCCCTTGAGGAACAGCTTGGTGCCTTCGCGACGGCACTGACGGCAGCTGGGTCCGGTGTAACGCATGGCTCAGACCCTCCGGCGCTTCGGGGGACGGCAGCCGTTGTGCGGAATCGGCGTGACGTCCTTGATCGACTTCACTTGCAGGCCGGCGGCGGCGAGCGCCTGGATCGCGCTTTCGCGGCCCGAACCCGGGCCCTGCACGCGGACGTGCACGCGGCGCACACCGAGCGTCATCGCCTCGCGCGCAGCCTGCTCGGCGGCGACGGTGGCGGCGAACGGCGTGGACTTCTTGGAACCCTTGAACCCGGCCTTGCCCGACGAACCCCACGCGACGGTGTTGCCGTGCGCGTCGGTGATCGTGATGGTCGTGTTGTTGAAGGTCGCGGCGATGTGGGCCACGCCTTCGGCCTCCACCACGCGCTTGGTCTTCTTTCCGATAGCCATTACTTGGTCACCTTCTTCTTGCCGGCGATTGCGCGGCGCGGGCCCTTCTTGGTGCGGGCGTTGGTATGGGTGCGCTGACCGCGCGTCGGCAGGCCGCGGCGATGACGGATGCCGCGGTACGAGCCGATGTCCATCAGGCGCTTGATGTTCATCGCGACTTCAGTGCGCAGGGCACCTTCGACGCGATACGTCTTTTCGATCTCCTGGCGGAGACGGTTCACGTCCGCGTCCGAGAGATCCTTGATGCGCTGGTCGGGGCTGACCCCGGCCGCGGCGATGATGCGGCGCGCGGTCTCGCGACCGATGCCGTAGATGTAGGTAAGGCCGATCTCGACCTTTTTCTCCCGTGGGAGATCGACGCCGGAAATGCGTGCCATGGTTAGCCCTGCCGCTGCTTATGCTTGGGATTGCGCGTGCAGATGATGCGAGTCACACCGCGGCGCTTGACCACCTTGCAGTGCTCACAGATCGGCTTGACGCTGCTGCGAACTTTCACGAAGAGACTCCGAAGACGAGCGGAAAACCTAGGGATTACATGCGGAAGGCATTGATACGCCCCGTTTTGGGGGCAGTCTCGGAACGTAATCCGTGCGGGGCCTTGACACAAGTGGGCATATCGACGTGTACCTG
>Ga0209014_10000057_pt1 | contig 52491 bp, 46 predicted proteins | sample BarGraNGADG00212_FD_184491 | JGI IMG/M metagenome (GOLD analysis project Ga0209014, IMG submission 184491) | Arctic peat soil microbial communities from Barrow, Alaska - Barrow Graham LP Ref core NGADG0002-212 (SPAdes) (version 2) | ecosystem: Environmental > Terrestrial > Soil > Wetlands >...
GGAGGTCGAGGCCGAGATCGGCGCGAACGGAGCCGAGTTCGACACGCATGGCGTGCCGTCGGGCGATCCGCGGCATGCGCGGCTCGAAGGTGAACTCGGCGATCTCCTGTTCTCGGTCGTGAACCTGTGCCGCAAGGCGGGCGTGCATCCTTCGCTCGCGCTCGACAAGGCGAATGCGAAGTTTCAAGAGCGGTTTGAAGGAGTGGAGAAGCTCGCGACCGAGCGCGGAATCAACGTGAAGACCGCTGGGCTCGCCGTTCTCGATTCGTTTTGGGACGAGGTTAAGGCAACTGCCTTACCACGGAAACGCACGGATCAAATGCCGGATATTCACGGATAAGACTATTGGGGGAACTGCTCTCTCTGAAACGAGTGCAGTTCCCCCAAGATTGATCCGCGGATATCGCCGTTGAAATCCGTGTAAATCCGTGGCAAGGCAGTTGGTTCTTAAGGCCTGAGCCTATGCATCATCCTCGGAAACGCGATGCACTCGCGGATGTGCTGCGCGCCGACAATCCACGCGACTGTGCGCTCGAGCCCGAGCCCGAATCCCGAGTGCGGGAACGTTCCGTACTTCCTGAGCGCGAGGTACCACTCGTACGCGTCTTCCGGCAGTTTCTCCTCGCGCAGGCGCTGCAGGATCTTGTCGTAGTCGTCCTCGCGCTGTGAGCCGCCGATGATCTCGCCGTATCCCTCGGGCGCGAGGCAGTCGTCGCAGAGCACGGTGCGTGGATCGTCGGGATTCTCTTTCATGTAGAAGGCCTTCGCCTCCTTCGGATAGTTCATCACGAAGATCGGCCGGTCGTAATCCTCGACCAGGAGCGCTTCATCCTCGGCGCCCAAGTCCTCGCCCCATTGCACGGAGCTTCCCTTCTTCTGCAGCGTGGCGACCGCGTCGGTGTAGTCGATGCGCGGAAAGGGCGGCTTCACGGTCTCGAGCTTCGAGATGTCGCGCTCAACTTCCTTCAGTTCCGCGCCGCGGCGCTCGAGGACGCGCTGCACGAGGAACGAGACGTAGTCCTCCTGCAACCGCATGTTGTCGTGCGTGTCGTTGAACGCGACCTCCGGCTCGATCATCCAGAACTCGGTGAGGTGCCGGCGAGTCTTCGACTTCTCGGCGCGAAACGTCGGGCCGAACGTGTAGATCTTGCCGAACGCGGCCGCCGCGGCCTCGCCGTACAGCTGGCCGGTCTGCGCGAGGTACGCGTTGCCCTCGTCGAAGTACTCCGTCGAGAACAGACCGCTTCGCTCGCCGATCGCGGCCGTGAGGATCGGCGTGTCGACACGGAGGAATCCGCGCGAATAGTAGAAGTCGTGCGTCGCCTGCTCGAGCTCGCTGCGGATGCGCGCGATCGCGACCTGCCGCGGCGAACGCAGCCAGAACGTGCGGTTGTCGAGGAGAAAATCGATGCCGTGCTCCTTCGGCTGGATCGGATAGTCGAGCGGGCTCGCGCCGATGATCGACAGGTCGGCGATGCCGAGCTCGTATCCGCCCGGCGCGCGGGCGTCGGCGCGGACCTCACCCGTGACACTGAGTGAAGTCTCCTGCGTCAGCCGCGCGAAATGGTCCCACGTCTCCGGTGCGACGGCGCTCTTCACGAGCACCGTCTGCAGGATGCCGGTGCCGTCGCGCATCACGATGAACGCGACCTTGCCGGACGAACGGAGGTGGGTCACCCAGCCGCGGACGGTGACGGAAGTCCCCGCGTGGTTCGAGAGTTCGTTGATTCGGACGGAGTGCATTGATCGAGTGCTATGCGATGGAAGATCGAAGATGGAAGATGGAGGATCGTCCATCTTCGATCTTCCATCTTCCATCGCTGGTCATTTTCCCTTGTAGCTGATCTTGTAGATCGTTCCGCCGACGTCATCCGCGATGTACAGCGATCCGTCGGCGCCCTGTGCCAGTCCGGTCGGGCGATGCAGCCGGCCGTCCTTTCCCGGGCCGCCGGCGTTCGAGAAGTCGATTGCGAAATCCTCGAACGGCCCGGTCTTCCCGCCCTTCACCGGCAGGAACACCACGCGGAATCCCTGCTGCGGCTTCGGTGCGCGATTCCACGAACCGTGGAACGCGATGAACGCGCCGTCCCTGTACCGCGGCGGGAACTGCGAGCCGGAGTAGAACATCATGTCGTTCGGAGCCCAGTGGCCCGGAAAGACGTACTCGGGCTGTTTCTTCGCCGTGCAGCGCGAGTTCTGCTTGCCGTCGCCGCCGTACTCGGGCCCGTTCACCAGCTTCTTCTCCTCAGTCGAGAAGTAGCAGTAGGGCCAGCCGAAATCGTCGCCCTTGAGAATGTGGTTGACCTGCTCGCCGGGATTCTCGGCGTTGTAGTCTTCGCTGAAGCCCCAGTCGCTGAGCTGGTCGCGGCCGTGCATGGTCGCCCAAAGCGTGTGGTCGCGCGAGTTCACGGTGAGCGAAACGGAGTTGCGCATGCCGGTTGCAAACCTCGTTCCATCCGCCGGATGCTGCCCGGGCTTGTTCGCGTCGAACGTCCAGATGCCGCCGCGTGACTCGAGCTCCATGCATGGATCGACGCCCGGCGCCTTTCCCTTGCGGTCGACTTCGGCCGGCTGGCACGCGTTCGTGCGCGAGCCGACGTTCATGTAGATCGTGCTCCCGATCACCACGAAGTTGTACGCGGTGTGCCCGCCCGTCGCGAAGCCCGAGACGATCGTGTCCGCGGCGCCGAGCAGAGTGTCACCCGTGGCGTACTTGTAGCGCACGATCGACGGGCCCGTCGACGTATACAGATAGCCGTTCGCGAGCGCGATGCCCGAGCCGTTGCCCGGCTTGAGCCGCTTCACGAGTTCGGCCTTTCCGTCGCCGTTCGCGTCGCGCAGCAGCATGAGCGAGCCGCCCGTGCGCGAGCCGCCGGCCTCGGCGTTCGTCGCGAACGAGTTGCCGATCACGAGAACATCGCCGTTCGGCGCGACCACCATGTGCCGGGGCGCGCCCACCTTGTCGGCGAACACCGTCGCGCAGAACCCGGGCGGCAGCGTCAGGCTGCCGTTGTCGGGATTGCAGGGCACGGCGCTCGAGCGCATTCGCGCCGCACCGGATGCGGCGACGAGGAGAACGACGGCAACACCGAGCGAGACGGCACGACGGGAAGTGGAAGAGCGCATCGGTCCGGACGGGTGACGGAGGACGGGATCAGCGATCGGTGAACGGGGAGAATCTAATCAGGCGCGGTCCAGCTCCTCACGAACCCGGCGCGCCAGCACGTCGGGCGTGAAGGGCTTCGATAGGAGAGTCGAGCGGCCCCCGTCGAAGTCGCCGAGCTTATCGGTTTCTTCGGAGTACCCGGACATGAACAGCACGCGGAGCCCGGGACGCTGGGACCGGAGGCGCTCGGCCGTCACCCGTCCGTTCACGCCTCCCATGACGAGGTCGGTGAGGAGGAGGTCCACCCGACCCGCGTGCGCGGCGCTCAGCGCGATGGCTTCCTCGCCCGAGGAGGCGACGAGCACGGTAAATCCCAAACGAGAGAGAACGTGCGTGGCGAGCTTTCGAACGGCGGGCTCGTCGTCCGCCAGCAGGATCGTCGCCGACCGCGTGTCGGACGCGGGCCGATCCGGGAGCGGAGCGACGACGGCGGCTTCGGCATGGTGCTGCGGGAGCAGGACGCGAAACACCGTTCCCTTGCCCTCCTTGCTGTCCACGAGCACGCGTCCGCCGATCCGGCCGACAATCCCGTACACGGTGGAAAGTCCGAGTCCGGTGCCCTTCCCCAGCCCTTTCGTCGTAAAGAATGGCTCGAACACGCGAGCGAGCACGTCCGGCGGCATGCCGTGGCCGTTGTCCTCGAACCTGATCTCGACGTAATCACTCACGGGCACGCCGCGAGCCGCTCGCCAGCTGCCGGCGCGCACGTGCTTGCGGATCGCGCCGATCGAGATGAGGCCGCCCTCCGGCATCGCGTCGCGTGCGTTGACGGCGAGGTTGACGAGCACCTGCGTGAGCTGGCCGCGATCCACGAACACGTTCGGCAGGCCGGCGGCCATGTTCGTCTCGAGGCGCACGCGCTCGCCGATCAGCCGCTGCAACAGTCCCTCGATTTCGCGCACCACGCTGCCCACGTCGAGCGCCTCGGGGCGGGCGACCTGCTTTCGGCTGAAGGCGAGCAGCTGGTTGGTCACGACCGCGGCGTGCTGGGAGGCGCGAAGGATCTCCTCCACGTCCAGCCGGATGGCGGCGATATCCTCGCTCTCGCCACGCGCCTTCGCAAAATCGTTCGTGCGGTCGAGCGCGAGGCCGCCGAACCCGATGATCGCGGTGAGGACGTTGTTGAAGTCGTGCGCGATGCCGCCCGCGAGCGTTCCCACAGCCTCCATCTTCTGCGCGTGGAGAAGCTGTTCCTCCTGCCGGCGCAGCGCCGCTTCGGTCTCGAGCCGGACCTGCACTTCGCGGCCAAGCTCCGCGTTGGCGAGCTGCAGTTCCCGCGTCCGCTCTTCCACGGCAGCGGTGAGGCGGGACTGCCGCTCGATGATGAGATAGATCAGTCCCGCGAAGAGGAAAACGATCGTGAGGCCCGCGGCGCGAACCGCCAGCAGCGTGGCGGCGACGGCCGCGTTCCATCCGCCGATCGGCGACGCCACCAGCGTGAAGTGTCCGTCCGGCGTCACGACGCTGACCTGCACGGGATTGGGCGGCACCGGCGCCCTCGATGACCCCATTCGTGCGCCGCTCCGGTCGAGCAGGGCGACATCCAGGCTCGGAACGCCGTTGAGCATCCCGGCGACGGCGAGCAGCGAATCCACGTCGACGACCACGCTCACCGCATCGGGCAGCGACGGATTGCCGGTGTGCAGCCGCTCACGTGCGATCAGCCCGACCCCGCCCGGCGCGAGCGTCAGTGGGCCCGTGATGACGACCGAATCGGTTTGCTCCATCCGGCGCATGTCCTCCCTGATCTCGGCGCGCGGGTCATGGATGAGGTCGAGATCCAGCGCCTTTTCGTTCCCCGCCAGCGGATAGACCCAGCGCACCCGGCCCTTCTTGAGGAGGACGAGCGCACGAACTCCCGACGCGCCCTGCAGCAGTCCGGCCGCGAGGACCGGGAACTCGCGGTTCACCTCGTCGATGCTATGTGCGCTCTCGACGAATCCCTTCAGTCCGTTCAGCCGCTCGAGCCGCCGCTTGAGTCCAACCGAGATCGAGTTCGCATACGGGACGAGCCGAAGCTGGATGTCCTGGCGCTGGCGCTCGACGAGCCGCGCCCGGGTCCAGAGATCGACGCCGTATCCAATGGCAAGCAGGACGACCAACGCCACGAGCGCGGCGCCGACGGGGGCGAATCGTTCCAGGCCATCCGGGGTTCGGGATGGAGAGTCGGGCTCGGAGATCGCGATACCATGGGAAAGAGGAGACCTCAAGCATAGCGCGATTCGCTGGTGGGGTGCAAAGGACAGACAGCGACGAGCGACGCGAAGGTCGCCCTCAGCCGGCCCGGAAGAGCTCCAGCGCCCGTCCGTAGCGCTTGCGCAGCACGTCGTGCAGCGGCTTGTTGGCCTTGCTGGCCAAGCCGGGATCGCTCCCGAGCAAGCGCGCCGCGCTGTCGCGCGCCACCTCGCTCAGCTCGCGGTCGCGAATCGGGTCGGCCACGCGAAAGGTCGGCTCGCCGCTCTGCCGCTCGCCGAACAGATCGCCCATTCCCCGCAGTTGCAGGTCGGCCTCCGCGATCCGGAAGCCGTCGTCGGTGCTCACGAAGATCTCGAGACGCTCGGCCACCTCGGGGCTCACGTCGCCGAGCAGGATGCAGAAGCTCTCCTCGGCGCCGCGGCCCACGCGGCCGCGCAGCTGATGGAGCTGCGAGAGGCCGAAGCGTTCGGGGTGCTCGATGAGCATCACGGTCGCGTTCGCGACGTCGATGCCGACCTCGATCACCGTCGTCGAGATGAGGATGTCGATCTCGCCGTCGCGGAATCGGCGCATGGTATCGTCCTTCGCGGCCGCGTCGAGGCGGCCGTGCAGGAGCGCCACTCTACGATGCGCAAAGCGACCGGTGCGCAGATCCTCGTATTCCTTCGTCGCGGCACGGAGTGCGATCTTGTCGCTCTCATCGATCAGCGGCAGCACGATGTACGCCTGACGGCCTTTCGCGACCTGCGCGTCGATGAAGTCGAACACCTTCGCACGCGCCTTCTCCGGACGCCTCGCCGTCGTCACGGGCTGGCGGCCCGGCGGACGCTCGTCGAGCACACTCACGTCGAGGTCGCCGTACAGCGTGAGCGCGAGCGACCGGGGAATCGGCGTGGCGCTCATCAGCAGCACGTCGGGACGCGCGCCCTTCTTGCCAAGCGCGAGGCGCTGCTCCACGCCGAACCGATGCTGTTCGTCCACCACAGCGAGACCGAGTCTCGCGAACTGCGTTCCCTCCTGCGTGAGCGCGTGGGTGCCGACGACGATCAGCGGCTCGCTGCTCGCGAGCCGCGACGCCGCGGCCTTTCGCTCGCGGGCCGTGAGCGATCCGGTGACGAGCAGCGGAGAAAGTCCGAGGGGGGCGAGGAGTGAGGAGAACGTTCGTGCGTGCTGCTCGGCGAGCAGTTCGGTCGGCGCCATCACCGCGGCCTGGTAGTCGTTCTCGACCGCGAGCAGCGCGGCGAACAGGGCGACGATCGTCTTGCCGCTGCCCACGTCGCCCTGCAGCAGGCGGTGCATGCGTTGCGGGCTCGTCATGTCCTTCACGATCTCGCGCGTGGCGCGCACCTGCGCGCCGGTGAGCTCGAACGGCAGGATCGACTTCAGTTTCGAGGTCAACATGCGCTTGTTCACGAACCGGATTCCCGCGCGGGTCTCGCGGGCGAGCGTCTTGGCGCGCAGCTGCAGGATGTGCACGCACAGCAGTTCCTCGAACGCGAGGCGCGCGCGGCCCGCATGCGCCTCGGCGAGGGTGCGCGGACGGTGCACGGCGCGCAGCGCGTCCGGGAGAGTCGGAACGGATGCGGAATGCAGAATGTCGGTGGGGATGTATTCCTTGAACAGCGGCAGGTACTCATCGAGATGCTTGTCGATCAGTGCGCGCAGCTGCTTGAACGAGAATCCCTCGGTCGCCGGATACACGGAGAGCACGCGACCCCCGCTCGTGCCGTTTGCCGAGTCCTCCGGCCCCAGGTTCACGAACTCGCGCGGCGCCAGCACGCGACCGTGGAAGAAGCGCACCGGGCCGGTGAGCAACAGCACGTCGCCCTTCTTGATGGCGCGGTCGAGGAAGGGCTGGCCCGGCCACGATGCCTCGATGAGCCCGCTCGAGTCCTGCACCACGGCCTGAAACACGCGAAGACCCTTTCGCGTGGGAATCACGCCCTTCGAGATCACGGTGCCGATGACCGTGGCGTCGTCACCGATACGCAGTTTCGCGATGGCGGACACCGTGCTCGCGTCCTCGTACCGATGCGGAATGTGCAGGAAGAGGTCGCGCGCCGTGAAAATACCGAGCCGCCGGAGCGCGTCGGCGCGCGCGGGCCCGACGCCGGTGAGGTACGTGACCGCGGTGTCGAGCGATCGCCCCGCGCTGCGGGCCGCGCGTTGGGCGGTCACTTTGCGGTCACCTCACTCCTCACCGGTCGAAGAGCTCTCTCGCGAACTGCGCGGGATCGAATGACCGCAGGTCGGCGGCTTGCTCACCCACGCCGACGAACTTCACGGGAACATCCAGCGCCTCATGCACGGCGACGATCACGCCACCCTTCGACGTGCCGTCGAGCTTCGTGACGACGATGCCCGTCACCGGCACCGACGCGGCGAACGCGGCCGCCTGCGCGATCGCGTTCTGCCCGATCGTGCCGTCGAGGACGAGCAACGACTCGTGCGGCGCTCCGGGGAGGCGCTTCGCGATCACGCGCGCAACTTTGCGGAGTTCTTCCATGAGATCATCGCTCGTGTGCAGCCGGCCGGCCGTATCGATGATGATCACATCGGCACCGCGCGTCACACCGGCGTCGATCGCGCTGAACGCGACCGCGGCCGGATCGCCGCCGCTCGAGCCGGAGACGAAATCGACGCCGGCGCGTTCCGCCCACACGCGCAGCTGGTCCACCGCCCCCGCGCGAAACGTGTCGCCGGCGGCGACGAGCACGCGCTTCCCCTCTCCCTTCAGGCGCGTCGCGAGCTTGCCGATGAACGTCGTCTTCCCCGCGCCGTTCACACCGAGCACGAGTATCACCGTCGGCCCCGCGGCGGCGTGCCTGAGGGACGGATCACTGTTTCCGCTCGTCAGCGCGTGCGCGACGGCGTCGCGGAGCGCGCCCTCGAAGTCATCCCGCGTCTTGATGTCCCCCCTGCGCGCGAGCCGCTCCATGTCCGCCACCAGCCTCGCGGACACGCGAACGCCGAAATCCGATTCGATCAGCAGCGTCTCGAGCCGCTCGAGCGAGCCGGCGTCCACGCCGCCGCGCGCGAAGACCGTGACGTCGGTGAGCGCGACGTCCTTGATGCGCTGCCAGAGACTCTTCCTGGGCCCCGTCACGGGCCCGCGGCCGCTCGTCGCGCTCATCGCAGCCCGACCTTGCGACGCATGACCCACTCCGTGCAGAGGCAGACGAGCGCGATCGCGTACAGCCACCAGAGCGTGCGGGCACGCGGCGCGCGATCCGCCGCCGGCGCCGACCCCACGGCACCTGAGTGAACCATCGGCCGCCGTGGGAGCCATTCAGCCGACGCGTTGACGGCGAGCAGGCCATCGCCCCCTGCCGTGTGCGTGTCGTACACGCCCGCGGCGAGCGGCGGTGTGTCGGCCACGCCGGTCTCACCGGCGAATCGCAGCTGCAGCGTGTCGGCCCGTTTCCCCTCACTGGCGCGAATGACCACGATGGCCATGGAGTCGCGCGCACTGCCGCGACGCCAGCGCACCGGCTCGCCGGAGCGCACCCACGCCGTTGCCGGGTGCGCCGCGCGCGCGTCGGTGGCGTCGCCCGTGAGCCAGTCGAAGATCGATCCCCAGAGCGCCGTGAACGCATCCGCGCTTCGGCCGCCGCGGAACTTCCAGCGCCAGAGGCCCGCCACGCTCACCACCACTACGCGGCGCGGCTTCGAGCTCCCGGACACCAGCGGCCGTTCGTCCATCCGGCGCGCGCGACGAGACGTCACCGCGACCCACTCGGCGTCTCGCGGGGCCGCCCCGGGCTCCACCGGCGGCAGCGAATCCCACGGAAGCCCACCGAGCGCGGGGAGCAACGGTGACGGCGGCGCGCCGACCGCGTAGAAGTCGTCGCCCTTCTGCGCCGGCGGCGCGATCAGGGCCAGCGCGCCCCGGGTGAACTCGCGCGGCGCGCCGAAAATCGCAGTGTCGCCGTGCAGCACCGCGAGCGGCGCCTCGGCGACGCTGCGGCGAACCTCGTCTTCGCTGACGACGATGAGCGAGCCATCCTGCACCCACCGTCCGGGCGCCACGCGGAAATACCCGCGCGTCGGCACGGCGAGCGTGCCGCGCAGCACGTCGAGCGCGTAGCGCGCGTCTTCGTCCGGCGCCGTGGACGCGAACACGGCCGACGCCCCGCGGGCGACGTCGAGCACGAAACTGAGCGTGTCGTTGGCGGCGAGCGCATCGCCGTCCGTCGCGAGGACGAGCTTGAGCAGCCGCGGACCGGGTGCGCCGCCGACCTGCGTGCGAAGGCGCACCGTGCGCTCGGCGTACGACGCGAGCGAATCGACCGGTGACGCGACGAGCGTCACGGCGCCCTGCATCAGCACGATCCTGCCGGCATGCGAACCAGCGCCACCGGCCGCGATCACCGCGTTGAACTCCACCGTGTCGCCGGCCACCGCGGCGGCTGAGCCGTCCACGGAGACGACCGCTGCATCGAGCCGCGACGTGCCCTCGAGCGCGACGACGCGTGACCCGGACGGCAGATCGGCGAGGCGCTCAGGATCGTCCACGCGGCCATCCGTCACGAACACGGCGGCACGCCCGGAGCCGAGCGCGCGTTCGACGAGCGGTGCGACTCGCGTGGCGCGATCGGCCGGCGTCTTGGGAGCGGTGCCGGCCCGGACGGAGTCGCCGAGCAGGAGCAGCGTGTCGGCTCCGACCGAATCCGCGCTTCGAACGGCGCGCCGCCACAGCGTGGTGTCGCCGGAGGAGATCCAGCTGACGGACGCGTCGAGCGCCGCGTACGGCCGCACGCGGCGGGAGGGGCCGCCGGGAGCGTCGAGGAGCAGCGCGAGGACGATGGTGAGCGCCAGCGCGCGCAGGGCGAGCGGCACCGTGGCGCGCGACGCGCCGCCGAATCGGTACTGCACGAACGCGAGCGCCGATCCGGCGGCAATGGCGAAGAGCCAGATGAGCATCAGACAAAACTACGTGCTTCCTCACATAATCGCGGGGGGCCCAGAACTGAAGACTGCGGTTTTGGGTTTTGAGGTGTCGGAACAAAGGGGATGAGTTAACAGGTGTCGGTCGTTGGTAGCGAACAAACGGCGACGGGACAGGTCTGGCGGGGAATTGATTCGCACGGCGTTCGAGCGATGAAACAAGGTTGTACGCGACGTAATAGGTTTGGCGTCCATGCAAGACTTCAAACGACTCGAGGTTTGGCGGCTAGGACATGCGCTCGCACTCAATACCCATCGGCTGAGCGCCTCAATTCCGCGGAAGGATAACTCGGGGCTGATTAGTCAGATGAGACGCGCGGCGACATCGATTTCGGCGAATATTGCCGAGGGGGCCGCCAAAGAGACAAGAAAAGAGTTTGCGCGATTTCTCGGAATCGCGATCGCGTCGGCGTCCGAGCTCGAAAACCACCTGCTCTTCTGCCGCGACGCCAGCCTAGCCCGGCGTGCTGAAGTTGAAGCCCGACTCGCGGACACGATCCAGATCCGCCGAATGCTGTTCGGACTACTGAAGAGCCTCCGCGAACAAGACGGTCCCGTCGCAGTTGGTTCAACACCAACCACCGACGGCCGTTAACTCATCCCCTTTGTTGCGATCACCGAGCACTCAGCACGCGGTGGTCGGTTACACTCAGTGTGAAGGCATCGCCGGCGCCCTGACCACCCCCGCCGCTTGGTCCAATTGACTCAGCGCGCCGTGGCGGACCGCATCGAACGCCGCCAGCTCGCCCGAGGGCAGCGATGGGCCGGCGTTCGACTTGAGCGCCATGCGCGGATCGCGCTGCACGCCACCGACGATCACCTCGAAATGCAGGTGGGGCCCCGTCGCGAGTCCCGTCATGCCGACATAACCGATGGTCTGGCCCATCGACACCCGCGTGCCGGTTCGCACGCCGGACGCGAATCCCCTCAGATGTCCGTAGCGCGTGACGAACCCGTTTGGATGGCGCACGTCGATGCTGTTCCCGTAGCCGCCGCGCGTGCCGGCGAACACCACGATCCCGTTGCCGATGGATCGGACGGGCGTGCCGCTCGCCGCCGCGTAGTCGGTGCCCTTGTGCGAGCGCCACGAGCCGAGGATCGGATGCTCACGCATGCCGAACACGCTGGAGATCCGCCGGAACGAGAGCGGCGCGCGGAGGAACGTCGCGCGCAGCGAACGACCGTTTTGGTCGTAGTACTCGGCTTTCGTCTCGCCCAGCGGCACGAAGCGAATGGCCTGCAATTCGGCGCCGCTGCGCTCGAGCCCGGTGGCGAGGATCGCGCCGATTCGGACAAGACCAGAAGGCGAGCGCGAGCGCTCGAAGACGGCGCGCACGGCGTCGCCGTCCTGCAGTTCGCGGCTCATGTCGATGCGGTACTCGAAGATGTCGGCAATGGTCCAGGCGAGTTCGGCGCGTGCGCCTTTGGAGAGCAGGTCACCCGATCCCGCGTTGACGGCGTCGTAGAGGTTCGAGTGCACCACGCCGTGCATGACCAGCGTGTCCGTCGTCCATGAGGTGTGCTCCTCGCGCGAGGACCATTCGCTGCCGGTGCGCAGCAGGTGCACGGTGCGATCGGCCGAGAGCAGAAGCGCGATATCGCTGGGACGCGGGTCCGTGCCGTTGGTGCTGTCGCCGGCGAATCGCACTTCCATTCCGGCGGGAATCTTACGGGGATCGACGCCCGAGGCCGCACGGATCGCGGCGGTCTGATCGTCGCCCCCGAGCCCACCGCGAGCGAGGACGGCGGCGAGCGACTCGCCCTTCCCGAGCGTATCCACGCTGGCCCACGCCCCTGCAGGGGGAGGCGGCGGCCCACCGGCGACGGTGCGTGGCAGCGTGGGGCCGACGCGAAGCGCGGCGGCAGCCAGAAGGGCCACCGCCGCGCCTATTCCCCAGAGGGCGACGCGATTGAGCGACGCCTTCAATCCATCTGCCTCCGAATGAACGTCGGGATCTCGAGGTCGTCGAGGTCGGCCTGCGGACGACGCTCGGGGGCGGGCTGCGGGGCCGCGCGCCGAGCAGGCGCTGCGCCGCCGGAGCCGCCGTGGCCCAAATACGCGCTGCCGATGACCGGTCGCGGACGGGCACCGTCGATCGGAATCACCGGCGTGCCGGTGGATATGCGCGAATGCGAGGGCGTCGAGTGCGAGAGCGCCTTGCCGAAGCCCGTGGCGACGACCGTGACGCGAATCTCGCCCTGCATCGAGGGCTCCTGTACGGCGCCGAAAATAATTTCGGCGTCATCGCCGGCCGCGTCGTGGATGATGTCCGCGATCGCCGTGACTTCGCCGATCGAGAGATCCTGTCCGCCGGTCACGTTGAGCAGGACGCCGGTGGCGCCCGAGATCGAGACGTTGTCGAGGAGCGGGCTGGAGATCGCCTGCTGCGCCGCTTCCATCGCGCGGTTGTCACCGCGGCCGATGCCGGTGCCCATGAGTGCCGCGCCGCCATCTTTCATCACGGTGCGCACGTCGGCGAAGTCCACGTTGATCATGCCGATGCCGCTGATGATCGTGGAGATGCCGCTCGTGGCATGGAGCAGCACTTCATCGGCCTTCTTGAGCGCGTCCTGGAACGGGATTCCCTTCCCGACGACCGCCAGCAGGCGCTCGTTCGGGACGACGATCATCGTGTCGACGTACTTGGCCATCTCCGCGATTCCTTCGTCGGCCTGACGCATGCGCTTTCGGCCTTCGAACAGGAACGGCTTGGTGACGATGCCGACGGTCAGCGCGCCCGCTTCACGCGCGAGTTCGCAGATGACGGGCGCCGCACCGGTGCCGGTGCCGCCGCCCATGCCGCAGGTCACGAAGATGAGGTCGCAGTTGGCGAGCACACGCAAGACTTCATCGCGATTCTCCTCGATCGCCTGGCGCCCGATTTCAGGACGGGCGCCCGCGCCGAGGCCGCGAGTGAGCTTCTTGCCGATCTGGATCTTGATGTCCGACTTCGAGTTCAGCAGGGCCTGGGCGTCGGTGTTGACGGAGATGAACTCGACGCCGCTGAGGCTTTCCTCGATCATGCGGTTCACTGCATTCCCGCCGCCGCCGCCGACTCCAACTACACGCATTCTCGCGCTTTGAGCGGGCGTTTCCTCGAACTCGAAAATACTCATGCTGGTGCTCGGTTCAGGGGGTCGGGTAATCGGCGTAAATATACGCGCGTGGCGATTTCTCACCACGTTGTTAGGACGATTCAGCTTTGAAAAAAGAACGCGCACTGACGAGCCGGGTTATCCACTCTAGCTCGGGCGCGAAAGGTATGTGACATGGCCGGGATCCTACAGCGTTAACACGGAAACCTCCGGACCAAGAGCCGGACAAGCACGGATCAATCCTCGGGGGAACTACTCTCGCCCTTCGAAGTTGCCGTTCCCCAAAAGTGCTTGATCCGGCAGTTGTCCGGCCGTTGATCCGTGAAATCCGTGTTGACGCTTTTTTTTCGGTCTAGAAGAAATCCTGCAGCCAGGTCTTGAAGCGCTGGGCCAGTTTGTCCATCGACGGCGCGGCCGTCGCCATGGAGAGGCGCTTCCCTTTCGCGCCGCCGCCGCCGAGGGCGAGGCGGTGGGCACCGTACTGAACCAGGCCCACTACCGTCGAGAACCTCGGCGCCTGCACCGAGTCGGCCAAGCCGCCCAGGAACTGGCCCGGCTCGCCCACTCTCGCGCCCGTACCGAACACCTCGCTGGCCAGCTCGCCCATCCCCGGCTGGGCCGCCGCGCCGCCCGTAACCACCACACCGGCCGACAGGCGTTTCATGAAGCCCGCCGAATCGACGTCGCGCATCACGAGCTCGAAGATCTCGGCGGTGCGTTGATGGATGATGTGGGCGAGAAGTTCTCTCGGGATCTGGCGGTCGCCCTGTGCCACCGTGCTCGGCAGCTTGATGATCTCGCTGTGATCGACCATCGGCTCGTAGGCGCAGCCGTAGGCCTCCTTCAGGCGCTCGGCGTCGGCCTGCGTGACGCCGAGCCCGTGAACGATGTCGCTGGTGACGTTGTTGCCGCCGTAGTTCACGGTGCCGAGGTGCCGGATCTTCCCCTCGTGAAAGACGGCCACGTCCGTGGTGCCGGCGCCCATTTCCACGAGACACACGCCCAGCTCCTTCTCGTCTTCGGTGAGCACGCTGAGCGCGCTGGCGAGAGGCTCGAGCACGAGTTCGCCAACCTTGTAGCCCGATTTCTCGACCGCCTTCCGCAGGTTCATCGCGGGCGACATACCGATCGTCACGAGGTACATCTCGGTCTCGAGACGCGTGCCGATCATCCCGATCGGATCGCGAATGCCGATGTTCTTGTCGACGGTGTACTCCTGCGGGATCGCGTGGATGAGCTCGCGGTCCTGTGGGATGGCCTGCGCGCGCGCAACGGAATTGGCGCGATCCACGTCGGCTTTGGAGATCTCGGAGCCCGTCACGGACGCGATGCCCTTCGATGTCATGGCCTGCACGTGTTCGCCGGCGATGCCCGCGTACACGGTGTGCACCTTGGCGCCGGCCATGCGCTCGGCGTCCTGCAGCGCCTTCGTGATGGAACGGGTCGTTTCGTCGATGTCGGCGACAACGCCGCGGCGGAGTCCGGTGGTGCGCGCCTGTCCCACGCCGAGGATGTTGACAGTGGGATGTTTCGGCAGATCGCCGACGACCTCCGCGATGACGGCGGTGGTCTTCGCGGATCCTATGTCGAGGCCGGCAACGAGTCGGTCGAGATTCATGGCACGTTCATGGCAAGCGGGCGATTACCTGGTCGCGGAAACGCAAGTCGAGTTCGGTGGCGCGTAACTTTCGACGGGCCAGATCCTGCTCGACGGGAACGATGTCTGACAAACGGTCCGCGCCGACGTCGCCCGAAGCGAGCACGTCGTGCGCGAGATTGGTCGGTGATTCGGTCAAGCGAAACAGCAGATAAAACGAACCGCCGCGGGGAAGACGCCGCACTTCTCCGATGCGTGCGAAGAGCGCCGGCAACTGATCGCGTACCTCGCCGAGCACGCGCAACGAGAGCATGTCGCGCACGGCGAGCACCGGAAGGTCCACGTCAGCCGTGGCCGGATCGACCGGGAGAGAACGTCCGGTCGCATCCACCGCCACGAGCCCCGACGCCGCCTGAACGAACGCGACGGGCAGGTTTTCCGTGATCCGCACGAGCAGGGTGCCCGGCAGTTTCCGCTCGATGCGCACGTCGCGAACGGACGGATGCTGCCGCACACGCTTCTCCAACGGTCCCACGTCGTCGAACAGCGACGCCGTGGTGTCTATCCTCAATCGCGAAACGATCTCATCGGGGCTGACGTAACGCGCGCCGTCGATCTCCACGCGCCTCACGCGAAAGAAGTCGAGCTGGCGAAGTATTAGGGGGGCCCACCACGGGCCCGCGACCACGATCAGCACGGCCAGACCTGCACCGGTCCGGCGCAGCATTCTCATCGCCGGCGAGCGCGGATTGGGCGGCGCTTCGTCGGTCATTCGCGTGCGCCGAGGAGCGCGAGCAGTTCGGGCCCCGTCTTCGTGATGTCCCCCGCCCCGACGGTCAGGACAAGGTCGCCGTCCTTCACGAATCCAGCGAGGGCCCGAGCGAGATCCGGTCGCGCCCCCATCCAGGCGGGCCGGCGGCCGGCGACGGTGGTGCTCTCGGCGATCAGCTGGCTCGTGACGCCCGGGATCGGCTTTTCGCGGGCGGGATAGATGTCGGCCAGAAACAGCTGATCCGCTTTCGCGAGCGCCAAGCCGAACTCCGGCGCGAAGTCGCGCGTGCGAGAGAAGAGATGCGGCTGGAACGCGACGACGATCCTCCGGCCCGGGAACGCGAGGCGCGCGGCGGAAAGCGTCGCCCGGATTTCCGTGGGATGATGCGCGTAGTCGTCCACGACGCTCACGCCCCGCGCGGAGCCGATCCGCTGGAACCGACGCTCCGCGCCGACGAAGTTCGCGAGGCCCGGCGCCATCTGCTCGACGGTCACGCCGAATCGCGACAGTCCGACGCCGAGCGCCGCGAGCGCGTTGAGGACGTTGTGCTCGCCCACCGCGCCGATCGTGACCCGGCCGCTGGCCTTGCCGTCGAACTTCACGTCGAAGGAGGTGCGCCCGTCGCTCGTCGCGATCTTGCGGGCAACGAGCCGCGCCTCGATGCTGCCTATGCCGTAGCGCACGACTTCCGCGGTGGGCGGCGTGCGGAGATTGTTCGAATTCGCCTGATCCGCGCAGAGTACGATCCAGCGCGCGCCGCGCACGAATTGGTTGAAGGCCCCGCGCACGTCGTCGAGATCGCGATAGATGTCGAGGTGGTCGGCCTCGACGTTCGTGACGACGGCGACGTCCGGTGCGAGCGCGAGAAAACTCCGGTCGTATTCGTCTGCTTCGACGACGAAGACATCGTTGCCGCCGCTGCTCAGGTTTCCGTTCCACGACGCCACACGCGCGCCGACAACGCCGGTGGGATTGATGCCCGCGGCGGCGAGGACCCCGGTGGTCATCACGGTGGTGGTCGACTTGCCGTGCGTGCCGGCGATTGCGACGAGCGTTCCGCCGGCGGTGGCTTCCGCGAGCGCTTCGGCTCTGCGGATGACCGGAATGCCGAGCGATTTGGCGCGCGTGATTTCGGGATGGTCCTTCGGGATCGCCGAACTCACGACGAGCGCACGATGACCGTCGACGTGCGCGGCGCCGTGGCCTGCGCTGACGTTGATGCCGAGACCTGCGAGATCCGGCGCACCACTCGGATTCTGATCGCAACCCGTCACCTTCACGCCCCGTCGCTGGCACAGCTCGGCCAGCGCGCACATGCCCGCGCCGGCGATGCCCATGAAGTGGACTGGGCGGGGATCGGACTGATCAATCAGGGGCATGACTGCAGGCTAAGAGCAATGAGTTTGGATTCGGGATGCGGGATGCCGGATTTCGGCCCAATGCAAAATGCAGAGGAGGAATGCCGGATGCGGGAGAAGAAGAGAGTGGCGAGATAAAAAAAGGATGCAGGAGCAGAAGAGAGCGGCGAGACCATCCCCGTGTGTCCCGATCCTGCATTCACGCTCACCTCTCCCCTCTTCTTCCGGATTCCGGATTCCTCCTCTGCATTCTGCATTGGGTCGAAATCCCGCATCCCGCATTCGACACTCATCTCGCCACTCCGTCGAGCAGAGCGAGCACGTACCCTGCAATCTCGCGTGCCGCGTTCGGTCGCGCCCGCGCAACCGCGTGATCGCGAAGTGCGCTCAGCCGGGCCCGATCCTCCAACAGCGACCGCACGATCCGATTCAGCGAGTCGGCCGTCAGATCCCGTTGCGGCAGGTGCACCGCCGCTCCCGCCTGCTCCAGCGCGAGCGCGTTGGACGTCTGATGATCCATCGCCGCCGTCGGCAGCGGGCAGATGATCATCGGCACCCCCCATGCACACAGCTCCGACGTTCCCATCATCCCGCCGCGCACGAACGCCATGTCCGCGGCGGCGTACGCGTCCGCGATCGGCGAGAGATACGGCACCACGCGCACATCCGCGCGGTCGAACTGGCGGAACGCATCGTACTGCCCCGCTCCCGTCGCCCAGATGACGCAGAGCGATTCCGGAATGCCCTGGTCGACCCACGCCGCGACCACGTGGTTCATCGCGCGGGCACCCTGGCTTCCGCCGAACACGAGCAGCACGCGCGCGCCCGGCGGGAATCCCCATTTGGCGCGCGCGGCCGCCGGGTCGGGGCGAATGTCCGGCGGCGGCTCGATCGGATTGCCGGTGATGCGAAACAGGCAGCCCGTGTGGGGCAGCCACCGCTCCGCCTCGGGGAATCCGAGATACGCTTCTCTCGAGATGCGCGTGAACAGTCGCGCGGTCGCGCCTGGATGACTGTCGCCGATATGCTGCGCGACCTTCACGCCGTGCGTCCACGCCCACGCGAGCGCGGCGCCGCTCGCGTAGCCGCCCGTGCCCACGACCAGTGCAGGGCTCAGCTCACGGCCGAGCTTCCCCATCCCGCTCCACGCGGAGAACGCGCCGCGCACCGTGCGCCAGTTCTTCCAGACGGCCGGACGATAGAGTGGATGCAGGTCGAGCAGCGTGTGCGGAAACTCCGTCTTCGGCAGGACGTCGCGTTCGATGCCGCGCCGCGCGCCCACGAAGTGGGGCGTCACCGAGCGATCGAGCCGGACGAGTGCCCTCGCGATCGCGAGCCCGGGATACAAGTGTCCGCCGGTGCCGCCACCGGCGAAGAGGACGTTCACCGCGAGGGCACCATGAGCGATCCCGTTGGATCCGTCGCGCGTTCGGCGATCGCACGCTCGCGCACGCTCCCGATATTCACGAGGATCCCCGTCATCAGCATCGAGAGGACGAGATTCGAGCGGCCGAAGGAGATGAACGGCAGTGTCAGCCCGGTCGTCGGTAGCAGCCCGATGACGACGCCGATGTGCAGGTACGCCGTGATGATCATCGTCGTGGTGATCCCGATCGCCACGAGCGACTGGAACGGCGTGCGCGCCTGCTTCGCGATCTTGAACCCGAGCCAGCCCCACAATGCGTAGAGCGCGATCAGCGCGGCGATTCCCACGAACCCCCACTCTTCGCCGATGCTGCTCCCGATGAAGTCGTCGTATGAGAGCGGCAGAAATCCGTTCTGCTGGCGGCCCTCGCCGAAGCCCGCGCCGAACCACCCACCCGAACCGACCGCAATGAGCGACTGCACGAGCTGATAGTTGACCTTCGCGTGCGCCGCGCCGGCCATCTCCGAAAATCCCATGAGCCGTTCCATCACATATTGCAGGCGCTGCGTCTCGGCCCACAGGATCGGCGTGAAGACGATGCCGAGGAAGACGAAGTGTCCGATGCGCGCGCCGGCGGCGAACACGATGATCACCATCTGCAGGGAGAAGAAGAGCACCGTCGAGAGGTCGGGCTCGAGCGCCGCCAGCACGTCGAGCGCGCCGATGACGAGGAGGATCGGGAGCAGGCCCTTGGTCAGCCGCTTGAGCTGGTCAGCCTTCTTCACCACGAGCATCGCGGTCCACACGATCACCGCGAGCTTCGCGAACTCCGACGGCTGCACCGAGCCGCCCATCAGGTAACGGCGCGCGCCAAGGATCGGCGGCGCGAAGCTCTTGGTGAAGGGCAATACGGTGAGCAGCATCGCGAACAGGGCCATCCCCATCACGACCCACGCGAACTTCCGCCAGAGTTCGGCGTCCGCCTTGGCCGCGATCGCGAAGAAGACCATCCCCACTCCGACTCCGGTGACCTGTTTCAGGAGAAAGTACGAACTCGGCAGCTTGTCCCGCACGGCCTCGAACGCGCTCGCGCTGTAGAGCGACGCGAGGCCGAACGCGAGGAGGACGGCGGTCACCACCACGAGCGCCCGCGCCTCTATGGACATCCTCCAGCGCTCGTGCGCCTGCGCGACCGAAAAGGCGGCCGCGGTCATCGCATCGTGGCGAGGCGGCGAAAGGTGTCGCCCCGCTCTTCGTAGTTGGTGAACATGTCGTAGCTCGAGCAGGCCGGAGAAAGCAGCACCGCACCCCCGGGCCTGGCAGCGGTCCTGGCGCACGCGATCACATCATGAAAAGACGACCCGAGACGCACGAGCGGCACGCGGCCCGCCAGATCGGCCTCGATCACCGGCGCCGCATTGCCGTACGCGATAACGAGCGACGCATGCCTGGCGAGCCCATCGAGCAGCGCCGTATACGGCTCGTTCTTGTGCTTCCCGCCCAGGAGCACGACGGTGGGCCGCGTCATCGCCTCGATCGCGACGCGCGCGGAACTCACGTTGGTCGCCTTGGAGTCGTCGATCCAGAGCACGCCGTCAACGTCCGCGACGACCTCGAGCCGATGCGGCAGCGCCTTGAACGTCCGGACGCCCTCCGCGAGCCTTCCCCGCGCGGCCGCGGTGCGGTGCGCGGCATCGGCCACTGTCACGGCGAGCGCGGACGCGAGCGCATTGGCGATGTTGTGATTTCCGAGCAGCGGGATGTCGGCGGTCGTGACGAAGTCGGAGCCGAGCAGTTGCCACGTGAGCGCCGTGGCGGACGGCCCGGCGTCGGCCCTCTCGTCGCGCATCGAGAAGCGATGCCGGGTGCCCGGCAGCCTCGACGTGCGGCGTTCGACCTCGGCATCGTCCTCGTTCGTCACCCAGATCGACCGGTCCGCCGCGTTCGCGAAGAGCCGCATCTTGTCCGCGTAGTATTCCTGCAGCGACTTGTAGCGGTCGAGATGGTCGGGTTCGAGATTCGTGAGCACGCCGACCTCGGGATCGATACTGGGAGTGTCGTGCAGCTGAAAACTCGAGAGCTCGAGCGCGATCCACGCCGGCGGCGTCACCTTGAGCGCGACTTCCGATAGCGGCGTGCCGATGTTCCCCGCCGCGACGGCGTCGAGCCCGAGCGCGCGCAGCAGGTGAGCGACCAGCGCGGTCACCGTGCTCTTGCCGTTGGTTCCGGTCACGGCGATGTACTTCGCCGCTGGAAGAAACGCGAGTGCGACTTCCACCTCGCTCACGATCGGCACGGCCCGCTCTCGCGCGCGTGCCAGCGGCGGTGCATCGGGCGGCACGCCCGGACTGGAGACGACGACGGCCGCGGCCGCGATCCGATCGAGATCGTGGCCGCCGGTGCCCGCATCGACGCCGATGCCGGCCAGCTTGGCCACGGTCCCCGGGTCGGCCTCCGCGGCGTCCGACGCATAGACGCGTGCCCCCGCGCGGCGCAGCAACCGCGACACGGACTGGCCGCTGCGGCCGAGTCCGACGACCGCGACTTCTCCTCGAAGAATCAGTTCGCGGATCACCGAAGCTTGAGCGTGCTGAGCGCCACGAACGCGCAGAGAATTCCCAGGATCCAGAATCGCACGACGACCTGCGTCTCCGGCCATCCCTTCAGCTCGAAGTGGTGGTGCAGCGGCGCTCGCCGGAAGACACGATGCTGCTGCGCATACGCGAGCCCGTACCGCCTGCGCCGGTACTTGAATACCAGCCGCTGGACCAGCACCGACGTCGTCTCCGCGACGAACACCCCGCCGACGAACACCACCAGGAACTCCGACTTGAGCAGGATGGCGACCGCGCCGAGCGCGCCGCCGAGCGCGAGCGCGCCGGTGTCGCCCATGAAGACCTGCGCCGGGTGCGCGTTGTACCAGAGAAAACCAACCGACGCGCCGAACACGGCCGTGCAGAATATGGTCAGCTCGCCGGCGTCGCGGAGATAGAAGAGCTGCAGGTACGACGACGCGTCCGTGCGGCCCATCGCGTAGGCGAAAATCGCGAAGGTCGCCATCGCGATCGCCATGAGGCCCGCGGCAAGCCCATCGAGTCCGTCCGTCAGGTTCACGGCGTTGCTGGTGGCCGTCATCACGAAGGTCACGAATGGCACATACAGCCACGCCGCGCCGATCGTCGCGGGAACCACCAGCATGTACTTGAGGAACGGCAGCGTGGTGGAGGCACCCGGCAGCGAATTGAGCGGCGCCTTCCAGATATATACGGCCAGCGCGAAGCCGATCGTCACCTGGCCGGCGAGCTTGTAGCGCTCCACGAGCCCGCGATTCTCCCGCCCCTCGCGCTTCTGTTTCAGCTTGAGGAAGTCGTCGAGAAATCCGATCGCGCCCATCAGCAGCGTCACCGCGAGGGCGAGCCACACGTAGCGGTTTTCGAGGCGCATCCAGAGCAGCGTCGGCACCAGCGTGGCCGCGAGTATGATGAATCCGCCCATCGTCGGCGTCGTGCCTTTCGACGCGTGCGAATCCGGCGTCCCCTCGCGCACCACCTGGTGGATCTGCATGCGCTGGAGCCATCGCACGATCATCGGACCGACGATGAACGCGACCAGCAGCGCCGTCACCGCGGCGCCGGCCGCGCGAAACGACAGGTAGCCGAATACGCGAAACGGCCCAAAATGCTGGCGGAACGGATACAGGAAGTAGTAGAGCATCTGCTCGGATCAGCTCGTTCGATAGGGAGACACGTCTTCGGCCGCCCACGCGGTGAGGTGTGGCAGAAGACGCTCGAGACGCACGCCGCGTGACGCCTTGAGCAGGATCACGGCATCCGCGGCGAGGCGGGACCGCAACTTCGGCCAGAGATCGTCGACGTCGTTCGCGGTCACCACGCGATCGTCGTTCGGCGCGACCTGTTGCAGCGCCGCCGCGAATTCTCCGATACCGGCCACGATCGTGGCTCCCGACCTCAGCGCCTCGCGGGCGACCTCCGCGTGCGCCCGCGCGGCGTGTGCGCCGAGCTCGCGCATCGTCCCCAGCACGGCGACGCGCTGGCGACCGGCGCCGACTTGCTTGAGGAGCGCGAGCGCGGCGCGCGCCGAGCCCGGATTCGAGTTGTACGCGTCGTTGATGAGCATCGCCTCGCCGAGCGGCTCGACGGCGGAGCGCATGGACGGCACGGCCGAGACATTCATTGCGGCGATCGCCGCACCCGCGTCCTCTATCCGCACCCCGCATTCCCGCGCCACCGCCAGCGCCAGCATCGCGTTGTTGAGGTTGTGCCGGCCGCGCAGCGGCACGCGGACATGCACGCCATCGACCACGACCGTCCCGGTGCCGTCCGCGGCCAGTGTGATGGCCGTTGCCATCACCTCGCCGCTGCCGACGCCGGCCGTCACCGTGCGCCGCGCGCGGCGCACCGACTCCGACACGAGCGCGGGCTCGTCCGAGGGAACGACCGCGACCGCCACGCCGTCGAGCAGCGAGGCCTCCTCACGCATTACGCCCGCGAGATCGCCGAATCCCTCGAGATGTTCTTCCTGCACCGTGGTCACCACGGCGATGGACGGCTCGACGATCCGCCGCAGCAGGGCAATCTCGCCGGGAACGTTCGTGCCGAGCTCGGCGACCACCACGTCTGCGCCGTCGGGGATCGCGAGCAGCGTGAGCGGCACGCCGATCTGGTTGTTGAGGTTCCCTTTCGTCGCGTGCACGTCGAGGCGTGCACCGAGTGCGGCGCGGATCAGTTCCTTCGTGCTCGTCTTGCCGTTCGAGCCCCCGACGGCGACCAGCGGCCCGCCCCAGGCAAGCCGCCGCGCGCGGCCAAGGTCGCCGAGCGCGTGCAGCGTGTCCGGCACGACGTACACCGGGACGCCGAGCCCCTTCGCCCGTTCCCCATCGTGCACGATGACGGCCGCCGCGCCCTTCGCCACGGCCTCGGCGAGAAACAGGTGCGCATCGTGATGCTCGCCCTTGAGCGCGACGAACAGGTCGCCGCGCTCGATCGCGCGCGTATCCGTGCACACCGCGCGGATCGGGCGGTCGTCGCTCGGACCGCCGCCGAGTGCACGCGCGACACGCGCGAGCGTCCAGAACGTGCTCATGCGTTCATCGCGCGTTCACCTTCGTGCGTGCGGCCGCGAGGATCGCGCCGACGATTTCCTTTTCGTCAAACGGATATTTCGTGGTGCCGCGCACCTGGTAGTCCTCGTGCCCCTTCCCCGCGAGCAGGACGACATCGAGCGCGGGATCCGCCGTAGCGATCGCGTATTCGATCGCCGCGCGGCGGTCCTCGATGCGTTCAAAGTGTCCGGGCGTCAGTGCCGCAGCGATGTCGTCGAGAATGCGCTCCGGATCTTCCGTGCGCGGGTTGTCGCTCGTGATGATCACGCGATCGGCCAGGCGAGCGGCCACCTGCCCCATGAGCGGACGCTTGCCGCGGTCGCGATCGCCGCCGGCGCCGAACACGACGATCAGCGCGCCCGGCGTAAATGGACGCAGCGCGGTGAGCGCGCGTTCGAGCGCGTCGGGTGTGTGGGCGTAGTCGCGAAGCACCATCGGGCGCTCGCCGACGATCTCGAGCCGGCCGGGCACCTGGGGCTGCGTGACGAGGCGGTGGGCGATGATCGGAACGGCCATGCCAAGAGCGAATGCCGCCGCAGCGGCGCCAAGCGCGTTGGCGACGTTGAAATCGCCCATGAGTGAGAGGTGCACGTCGGCCGACGCATCCTTCGTCGTGAGGCGCCACGTACTGCCGGCGGAATCGAATTCCAGCCGTTCCGCGCGCACGTCTGCGCGAGTGCTGGTCACGCCGAACGTCACCCGGCGCGGCGCGACGGGCAGCGCGTCCCATGCACGATCGTCGTCGTTCACTACCGCAACGCCATCATTGCTCAGCTGCGGCACGAGCGACGCCTTCGCCGCCAAGTACGCGTCCATCGTGCCGTGATAGTCGAGATGGTCGCGCGTGAGGTTCGTGAAGACGGCAGCGTCGAACCGCACGCCCTCCACGCGCCGCTGGTGCAACGAATGCGACGAGACCTCGATCGCGACCGTTCGCACGCCGGCATCCGCGAGCGCCCGCAGCGTACGCTGCAGCTCGATCGGCCCCGGTGTCGTGAGCGATGCGCCGCTTCCCTTCACCGGCTCACCCTTGCTCCCGATCAGCGTCCCGAGCGTGCCGATGCTCGCGCTGCGCGAGTCCGGTTCGTCGAACAGGTGGCGCAGCATCCCGACCGTCGTGGTCTTTCCGTTCGTGCCCGTGACGCCGATGAACCGCATTCCACTCGCCGGCTCGCCGTAGAACGCGGCGGCCGCAACGGCCGCGGCCCGCCGCCCGTCGCGCACGACGATCGAGGGGAGCGCGCTCCGCGCCGGATCCTCCAGGACGGCGGCGACGGCCCCGGAGGCGGCTGCCGCGCCGAGGAAGTCATGGCCATCGCGACTCGAGCCGCGCACCGCCACGAAGAGCGCGCCGGCGCCGAGCGCGCGGCTGTCGTCGGAGATCGCGCTGACCGTCTCCGGGAGCGCGCCGGTCGTGGCCACGAGGAGTCCCGCTCGAGCGAGCGCGTCCGCGATGTCCGAGAGGCGAACGGGCTTCACGGCGCGCGCAGGAGGCGCACGGTGGTGCCGGACGGCGCGAGCGTTCCCGCCGGCGGCGCCGTCGTGCTCGCAGAGCCGGACGCATCGGCGGTCGCGAGCGACACACGGAACCCTGCGCGATGCAGCGCGTACACCGCGCGCCGCACCGGGAATCCGCGCACGTCGGGGACCGCGCGCGTCGCGATCGCAGCCGTCGACGGCTTCTTGGGCGAATCGAGGCGATACACGTAGGGCACGCTGCCGGATTCGGTCACGCGCACGATCGAATCAGCGCTCACGACGCTTTCCGGCAGCGCCATCGTCGCATTTACGCGCTTCGGAACCGCGGCGAGATTCCTGCGGTCGAGCGACGCATCACGCGCGGCGATCGCCGCCTGCAGCACAGTCTTCAGCACCGGCGCCGCCGCCTTGCCGCCGTAGATCGATGTCGACGGGTTGTCGAGCTTGATGAGGATCACGAGCTGCGGATTGTCCGCGGGAAAGAGGGCCACGAAACTCGCGGTGTACTTCCCCGCCACGTATTTGCCATGCTCGGTGCGCTTGGCGGTACCGGTCTTTCCGGCGACGTCGAACGTCGCGAGACTCGCGGATTCACCGGTGCCGCTTTCGACCACGCCGCGCAGCAGGCCGCGCACCGTGCGCGCCGTCTCCTCCGTCATCACGCGGCGCACGACGGTGCGCTGGTGACGATAGAGCACGGTGCCGTCCGTCCCGCGAATCTCCTTCACGATCGCCGGCTGCATCAGCTCGCCGCCGTTCGCGATCGCGGCGTACGCATTCGCGAGCTGCAGCGGCGTCACGTTCAGCGCGTAGCCCATCGCGAGCGAGGCGGGCGTCAGCTTGTCCCAGCGCTGCGGCGTGGGGAGGCGGCCGCTCTCCTCGGCGGGATACGGCAGCCCGGACGGCGACCCGAACCCCACGTCGCGCAGCAGTTCGTACTGCTCGCGCGGCGAAAAACGCATCGCGAACTGCACGATCCCGATGTTGCTCGAAAAACGGATCACGTCGGCCAGCGAGAAACTCGGCGAGGGATGATCGTCCACGATCTTGCGGCCGTTGAGTTCGAACATGCCGTTGTAGGTGTTCATCACCTCGTCCACCCGCGCGCGGTGGAGGTCGAGGAGGCGCGCGGCGACGAAGGGCTTGAGCGTGGAGCCCGGCTCGTACGGCTCGGTGAGCGCGGTCGCGGACGTCGAGAGCGGATCGTCGCGGCGGCTGGCCATCGCGCGCACTTCTCCGCTATTGGGGTCGAGCATGACTATATCCCCACCCGTCGCGCCCGTCTGGTGCACGGCGTCGCCGAGTGCTTTTTCGGCGATATCCTGCAGCGTCTGGTTCACGGTCAGCACGACCGTGCGACCCGGCTTTGCATTGTCGGCACTGAGCGTGGGCGAGTCGAAGCGCGTACCCTTGGCGTCGCGGAGGAGGGCTGTGCGGCCCGACTCGCCGCGCAGCACCGGGTCGAGCGCCTTCTCGAGCCCGTCGACCGGTTCGCCGGCATCGTCGACGCGGCCGACCAGGCGGCGCAGGCCGTCGTTCGCGGGCGGCACGCGCTCGAGCACAGGCTCCGAGTGGACGCCGCGCATCGCCACGACCGTTGAGACATCGCTCATCAGGTATCGGCCGGGGATCGTCACCCAGACGCGGATCGTGTCGGTCGCGCGCGCCACCCACTCTGGTGAGACGCTCGCATGCGCGAGGGCGCGTGCGAGGGCCGCGAGCCGGCGCTGCGCGGCGTACGGATTTTTCTTGCTGTCGCCCGCCACCTCACGCGGCGCGACGTTGAGCCGCACGAGCTGGCGGCTCTCCACGAGCATCGCGCCGCTCTCGTCGAGGATCATGCCGCGCGGCGCGGGAAGCGGCGACGCGGCCATCTGTTGGTTGCGAGCTTTCGTGCGCCAGATGGATGTCTGGAACAGCTGCACCTGCGCCGCGCGCCCGACGAGGACCACCCCGAACAGCGCGAACGCCGCGTGCACCAGCCCGACGCGACTAGTGCGGATCACGCGGTGCCCGTCTCTTCGCGGGGCGCTGCAGGTAGATCACGAGGCTGTCACTCGGGATGTGCATGTTGAGACGTTCCTCGGCCACTTTCGCGAGCGTGGCGCGGCTCGACGCGTCGCGGATGTCGCCTTCGAGCTTCGCGCGCTCCGCCTCCAGTGCGCCTCGCTGCTGCTCGAGGCGCTGCTGTTCGCGGGCGCGCGCGTTGCCGAAGCTCCGCCTCCATATGACGCCCGTGGACACGAGGACGAAACCGACGAGAACAAGGGCGACGAGCGAGCGGCCGCGCACGTCACGCCGTCCGGGTTACGGACGCGGCTGAGGAATCCTTCCGCCAGGCGCGGAGATGGGCGCTGCGGGCGCGCGGGTTGCGCGCGGTTTCTTCCGAACTGGCGTTCACGGCTTTCCGGGTGAGGAGCTCGCCCAGCGGGCGGCCACGACAATTGCACACGATCTGCTTCGGCGGGCAGACACAGGAACGGCTCCACTCGCGGAAGGCGTGCTTCACGATCCGGTCCTCCCCCGAGTGATAGGCGATCACCGCGATGACGCCCGCCGGGGCCAGACGGTCACGCAGCGCAGGGAGCGCTCGAGTGAGCGCGTCGAGTTCGCCGTTGACGGCGATGCGCAGCGCCTGGAAGAGCCGCGCGAAGTCGCCGGGGCCGGAGCGCGGCCCGAGGACGGCGCGGATGGCGCCGACGAAGTCGTCGCTCGTAACGAAAGGGCGGTTCCCTCGACGGCGAACAATCTCGCGGGCGAGGCGCCCGCCCTTGGGTTCGTCGCCGAACTCCTTGAAGATCGTCTTAAGCTCTTCCTCGTCCGCAGTGTTCAGCATCTCGGCAGCCGTCTGCCCTCGGTCGTCCGTCGCCTGTCGTCTTTCGTCTGCCCACATCCTCATGTCCAACACTGCACCTTCGCGGAAAGAGAAGCCGCGCGATTCGTCGTCGAACTGGTGCGAGGAAACACCGAGGTCGAGCACGATGCCGTCGAATGCGACGCCGTCGAGTTCGCGGATCTTGTCGAGGTCGGCGAAGTTCGACTCGATGGCGCGGAAGCGGCCCTCCGATTCGAACGGCGCGAGCCGCGCGCGCGCTTCGGCAATCGCTTCGGGATCGCGATCGAGGCCGGTGACGTCGGCGCCAGCCTCGAGGAGCGCGAGCGAGTGGCCGCCGCCGCCGAGCGTGCCGTCGAGCATGCGTCGCGCGCCGGGCTGCAAACGCAGCGCCTCGAGGACTTCTGCGACGAGCACCGGCGCGTGGTACGCGGAATCGAAGCGGGGGGCGGGCACGAGGGAAAGATAGATGGAAGATGGAAGATGGAAGATGGAAGACCGACGACCGACGACCGACGACCGACGACCGAGGACCGAGGACCGAAGACCGAAGTCCGAAGACGGACGGGACTGATAGGCAAAGGCCCGCCGCTCGTGGTGAGCGGCGGGCCTTTGCAGTTCTTCCGGCTGCCGGCTTACGGCTTCTGGCTTACGGCTTCTGGCCTTTCGCATCCGGCTTCTTCGGTGGCGCGCAGAACACTTTCACGGCCTGCTCCACGGCCGTTTGCATTTGCTGAATGGCGGGCATCAATTGGTTCACGGCCGCAGGGTTCGTGGCGCCACCGAATTGCAGCTCACCCGACGCCGCGATCAGGTAGTCCTGCACCTGCTTGGCTCCTTCGCAGCTCCTCTGGGTGACCACATCCGGATACGTCAGCGTGGCGAGGTAGTAATGACTCACTCCCATTTCGAACCTGGCAGTGTTCTTCGTGGTGCGATCCTTCGCCACGGTGTCCGCGTATGCTACGTACGGCAGCACCTTTTGCCATGGCGGGATCGTCTTGGGCTGAGCATCGTTTGCGATCTTGAACAACCGACCCCCGATCACAAGCGCGAACTGCCCGATCCTGTCGGCGTCTTCACCGGCCTTCAAGGCCTCGTGCATCGCGACCATCGCGCTGTCGTACTCACTCGCGTCGACCAGCGACGACACGATCAGCATCCGCGCGCCGGGAATCTTGGGATCGAGGTCGAGCGCGCGCCTGAGCGACGTGATCGCCTGCTTCACCTGCCCCGCCCTCAGCTCCATCTGTCCGCGCTGCACCCAATAGTCCGCGCGCCGCGGATACCTCTGCGTCGCGCGCGCCGCCGTTTCAGCCGCCTTCGCCCACGCGCTGTCCGAGCGATACGCGTCGATCGTGCGGTCGTAGTACGTCGTGTCGGCGAACGAGGTGTCCATCTTCACCATCTCCTCGCCGACCCTCACCATCGTCTTGTTGTCCTTCACCGCGTACAGCACCTGCCAGTAGAGCTTCACGAGCGAGACGTCGCCCGGGTTGTCGTCGACAGCCTTCGAAATGATCGTCTTCGCGATCTCGTACTTGCCCGACGCGGCCAGCTCGTACACCACCGTCTGCTGCAGCTTCGCGTTGGTCGGATCGGCCGCGAGCAGGGTCGTCAGCGTCGCGATCTTCTTGTCCTTGTCGCCGAGCTTGTCGTACGCGTCGATTTCGGCCTCGAGCGCCATCTTGCTCTTCGGGTCGATCACCAGGATCTCCTGCGCGAGCTTGAGCACCTCTGCCGGCGGCCTCTTCTGGTCGTTCATGGTCGCCATCTCACAGATGCGCAGCAGCGTCGACTTCGGGTACTTGCCGATCCCGGAGGTCGCGGCGGCCATCGCGTCGGCGAATTTGCTTTCGCGACGGGCCGAGCGGCACTTCGACACCTCGTCGTACACCTTGTGCGCGGCCTGGTACGACTTCGAGATCTGGCTCGCGACGTCCACGACTTTCGCGCCCTCGAACGTCCCGAGCGGCTGCACCATGTTCTGGTCGTACGTCAGCACCATCCACGCCTCCGATACGAATCCGTTGCCGGCGGCGTTCTTGTTGATCGAACCCTCGATGTATTCGTCCGCACGCAGCTGCTTCGCCAGGAGGTTGGCGTCGCCCTCCGTGAGCGCGGCCGTCAGGTCGTAGCCCGAGGCCTGCAGCGTCGCGTCGATGTTCTGCTTGGACTGCACTTGCAGGTCGCGATAGGACACGTCGCCCGTGATCCGGTCGCGAACGGTCTCTGCGAAGTCGACGCCCGTCTTCTTGTCGTTGCTCTTGAAGGTCACGACCACGAGCATCGGGGCGTTCGGGTTCGGCGGACGCGTCAACTGCGCCACCGACGAGGCTGGGAATCCACCGAGAAGTGTGACCGCGAGTGCTGCGAGCACGCGGGACTGCTGCCGAACCATCACTGTATCATCCTCCCGATCGGTGACCTATCGTTCGCCGGCGCGAGACCAAATGGCTCGCCGGCCCAAGCAAAGTGGGCGAAGAGGGACTCGAACCCCCGACACCCTGCGTGTAAGGCAGGTGCTCTAACCAACTGAGCTATTCGCCCGTCACGGCCTACGAGACAATCGCGACTGGTATCAGAATCCCGTAACCGATGACGAGCAGAATCGGAGCGACCGTCGCACCGCCGCGCGCCAAGTCGGCGTAGCCGGCGGCCAAGACCACGGCCGCCACGCCCCACTTGAGCGCGGAAGTGCCCTTCTTCCCCGATTCCATATCTGCCATAGGCGGCTGAGTTTAGACCCTGCGTAATATAGTGTCAAGCAAGTTTGAGCCACTTTGCCATCAGTTAATGAGAATCTCATTCTCCCAGCTTTGTTCCATCCCCGGGAGGTGGCGCGGGCGGCGTCTCAGCCTGTCCGTAAAGTAGCGCCTGAAGCACGTCTTCGCGCTCTCGCCGCTCCTGGACCTCGTCGGCCGCTCTCATGAGGTCCAGCCGCCGCCGGTCGCGCTGCCGGCGCATGAGCCAGAGCGGCCCGACGACCGCGAGAAAGAGCAGCGCCGCAAACGAAACGTCGGCGAAGAGCGCGAGAGCGCCGTAACGCCGTCGCGTGCTCGCTTTCCATTGAGTCTCGAAGCTCGCTTCGGTCACCCCATATGCCCGCCGCATCGCCTGGTCCATCGAGCGGGTCTCTCGCCAGTACTGAAAGAAGAGCGAGAGCCCGCGCTCCCGGTCGAGCGCCGCGATCGCCGCCACGGCCGTGCGAGCCAGCGCGTAGCCGGTCTGCGCCCGGGACTCCCCGCCCTGGAACAGCGCGTCGAGCGAATCGAGCGGCGGAATTCCCGTGAACGCCAGGGCGACGTTCGTCGCGAGGACGTCGTCGCGCGCCATCTCGGCGGCGGCGAACGATGCATATCCCTCGTCGAACCAGCGCGGCGGAAGGTCGCCGAGCGCTTCGTGGAGGGCGAGGTGCGCGAGTTCGTGCCGCAGCGTCTCGCGCGGATCGCCGGCCGCCGAACTCGCGCGGCTCCCCTGCATCACGATCCTGCCGTTCTCGGGCGTGGCGACCGCCGCGCCCCACTCCGGTGCGGCAGGACCAATCGCGTCGTGAAAATGCAGCGCGTCGGAGGTGACCAGGATTCGCGCATGCGCCCTCGGCCGCGGAAGCCCCGGGAAGGTGTCACGCCCGAGCGCCTCGCCGAGCAGCGACCGCGCGAGCGCGACGTCACGCGGGAACGCCACGAAGGTGAACCGTCCCGAGTCGATTTCGACCGCGCGCGCCCGCACCGGTTCCTGCGCCGGGAGCGCGAGCGCCCACTGGGCGAGCGCCCCCAGGAGGATCGACAGGAACCTCAAGTCCTCGCCGGCTCCCCTCCCGCTTCGACGGTCTTGAGGAGTTCGGCGCACCGCTTGCCCCACGGATTGAACTTGTTCGCCGCGAATCCGCGCCTCCACGCGTCGATCGCCTCGTCCTTCTGCCCGTTGAACCAGTACGCGCGCCCCATCTCGTAGTACGCCTCGAGGAGGTTCGGCCCGAGCATCAGCGTCTTCTGGAAGAAGTTCTCCGCGTCCTCGTACATCTCGCGCTCGAGGTACACGAGGCCGAGATAGAAGTGCGCGTACAGCGTCGCCTTCTTGTCGTTGTCGAGGCGGATCGCTTTCGAGAGATGCTCGATCGCCTCGCCGAATATGCCCTTCTTGAAGCAGATGTACCCCACGTTGATCCGGGCGAGCGCGTTCGACGGCTCGCGCATCAGCACCTTCTGAAAGGTCATCAGCGCCTCGTCGTACTTCTCGTTCAGCATCTGCGCCCAGCCGAGCAGCGTCTGGCTCTGCGGATCCCCCGGCGAGAGCTCGATCGCCCTCTGGAGCGCGGCCTCCGCGCCGTCGTAGTCGCCGAGCGAGAGGCGGCTCCACCCCTTCTCGATGAACGTCGACGCGCCGATGTGGTCGGCGTGCACGACCGGTCTGGATCCCGAGAACTGCGGCGCGAGCGACGGCGCGGCCGTGGCCTGCTGCGCCTTCCATTTGTCCACGAGCGCGCGAATCTCCTCCTTGAGCGCCGAAAGATCGATCACCGCCTGCTCGACGGTCTTGAACAGGCCGATGATCTCCGACTTCACGTTCGCGCGATCGCCTTCCGGGAGTCCCGCGTCGAGACGGCGGTCGATGTCGGCGTACCGCTCCCGGAGTCCCGCCAGCGTTTCGTCAGCCATTCGATGAGGCCCCCGCCACAGCTTGTTCGAGCACGATGCGTTCACGCGCCGTCAGCAGCTGCGCGACGTCCAGGACGACGATCACCGGTTCCTCCTCCGTCTTCGCACGCACGAGCGCACGGACATACAATTTCGCCAGTCCCTTGAAGAGCGCGGGCGGCGGCAAGAGCTGGTCGCTCGTGACGATGAGCACCTCGTCGACGCCGTCGACGATCGCGCCGATCCAGTCTTCGCCGGCGACGACGACCAGAATGCGCGCCGAGTCGCGCGTGGCTGCGGCACCGAGCTCGAATCGTGCGCGCAGGTCGATCACCGGCACCACGCGCCCGCCGTAGTCGATCACGCCCTCGAGCCACGCGGGCACGTTGGGAATCGGGCGCGGCGCCGTGAACCGGAGGACGCGCTCGACCGAGAAGATGTCGGCGGCGAAGAGGTCTTCACCCACGCGGAACGTCACGAGCTGCGTTCGCTCGGCGCCCTTGGCGCCGCCGGTGCCGCTGGCGCCGCTGGCGGCGCCCGCGGCACCGGCAGCGCTCGCCGCCCTTACTGCACTCGATCCGGATGTGCCGGTCATCGTGGCATCCCGTCGACGAAGGTTCCACGCGGCGACACCAACAAACACAGCGCCGCGAGCGCGTCCACCCGCACCACGTTCACGAGCGCACTGCCGTTCTGAGAGGAGAAACAGACACCGGCGAGGACGCCGTCCAGGTCGGCGCCGCCGGGCACCGGGCGCACGTCGGCGGGCTCGATGCGGGCCATCTCCGTCACGTCGTCCACCACGAGGGCGACGCGCCGCGGTCCGTCGCGCAGCACGAGCGCCGCGCCGGCGCCCGCCGGCCTCGCGAGCCGGAACGCCCACCCCGCATCCCAGGCGCCCACCATGCGCCCGCGATGCGGCACCTGTCCGAGCATGCCGGCGGGTGCCACGGGGACCCACTCGACCACCGGCGCATCGAGCGCTTCCTCGACGTGCGACACCGGAAACGCGAAGCGCTCGTCGCCTACGCGCACCACGATGTGCAGCGTGTGCTCCGCCACGAGCGCCGCAGGCGCGACGGGCGCGTTCATCGGGTGCTCCAGATCGCGCGCCGCGAGCCGATGAGTTCCAGGACCGCCGCCGCGACGGATCCGAGCGGAGCGACGACGTCCGCCCCGGCGTGCTCGAGCGCAGACTGCGGCATTCCGTAAATCGTCGCGGTCGCGCGGTCCTGCACCACGGCTCCGCCGCCGGCCGCGCGGATCGCCGCCAGCCCGGCACTCCCGTCGCGGCCCATTCCGGTGAGCACGACGCCGACGCACGCGGCGCCGAAGTGTTTCGCTGCGGACACGAAGAGCGGGTCTGCGGCGGGCCGCACCCCCCACACGGGCTCCGATTCGTCGAGCACGATTCGGGCCTGCCAGCCGTCCGACGACACCGTCATGTGCTGTCCGCCCGGCGCGATGTACACGTGGTTGGTGAGCACCGCCTCGCCGTGCGTCGCCTCCGACACTTCGAGCGACGACATCGCGTCGAGCCGCCGCGCGAGACCGGCCGTGAATCCCCTCGGCATGTGCTGCGCGATGAGCACCGCGGCGTCGAGCTCCCGCGTCAGCGCCGGGACCACCTCGACGAGCGCGCGCGGACCGCCCGTCGACGCGGCGATCGCGACGGCCGCGCGCGCGCCTCGCGCCGAAATTCGCGCCCGGGCGGTCTCGAGCGCGACGCGGGCGAGCGCGGGAACTCCGCGCAGGTTGACGACGGCCGCCGCGCGCAGCGCCTCGAGGAGCCGGCTCGCCATCGCGGGCATCGCATCGGCAAACGTGCCGGCCGGCTTGCGCACGAAGTCCACCGCACCGAGTTCGAGCGCGCGCAGCGTGAGGTCCACCGCGCCGCGCGACTCGACGCCGCTGAGCATCACGACCGCGCGCGGCGCCTCGCTCATGATGTAGCCGAGCGCGGCGATGCCGTCGATCACCGGCATCTCGATGTCGAGCGTGACGATGTCGGGGTCGAGCGCATGCACCTTGGTGAGCGCGTCGAGGCCGTCGTGCGCGGTGCCGATCACCTCGAACTCGTCGAAGCCGGCGATCAGGTCGCACACCACCTGGCGCACGAGCGCGCTGTCGTCGACGACGAGGACCGTGCGCCGTGCGCTGCGATTCGGGATACGGGACTCTTTATAAGACATGCTCGCCCCCCCGCACCGACCGCACGTGCACCTCGCCGGTGGACACGTCGAACGACACCGTCCGGCCGCTTTCGCCGCCGACATCCTCCGCCACCACCGGAACGCGCGCGGCGGCGAGCGCCGTGCGCGCCGCCTCGATGTTGCGCGCTCCGACGGAACCGCCGAACGCGAGCAGCGGTCCGAACAGCGCCGCGCCGCCCGCGAGCGAGGCGGCGAACGGACCGGTCGCCCCGATGGCCTTCATCTCGTCGAGCAGCAGCGGAACGGCGGTCGACGCATAGCGCGCGCGATTCTCGACGCCGCGGCCGAGCGCCGCGTCCGGCAGCAGCACGTGTGCAAGCCCGCCGACCTTCGCCGCGCGGTCGTGGATCGCGATCGCCACGCACGAGCCCAGGCCGATCGTCACGAGACGGGAGCGCCCCTTGGCCACGGCGTGATGAGCGATGCGCACGCGAATCTCCTTCACGGGCGCCGGAAGATGCGCTGCCGCGAGTCCACGGCGTCGAACAGCGCACGCGACGGGCCGAGCAGCGTCTCGACCTTGCCGAGCACGAGATACCCGCCCGGCGCGAGCGAATCGTGGAAGCGCTGCATGAGCGCCTCCTGCGACTCGCGGTCGAAGTAGATGATCACGTTGCGGCAGGTGATCAGGTGCATCGCGACGGCCGGCGCGGGATCCAGCAGCAGGTCGCGGCGCTCGAAGCGGATGATCGCGCGCAGCTCCGGACCCGCCGTCCACCGGCCCCCTTTCTCCGCGGGAGCGAACCAGCGCTCGCGCACGCCGGCTGGCGCCTCGGCGAACGAATCGTCGGCGTACGTGCCGGCCTCGGCCGCCGCGAGACTCTCGCGATCGATGTCGCTCGCGGTCACGCGCACGCGGCTCGCGCCGCCAGGCTCGCCCGGCCGGGTGTGTGCAGACGCGTGCTGCAGCCAGAGCGCCGCCAGCGTATATGCCTCCTCTCCGGACGCGCAGCCAGCGACCCAGCAATTCAGGCGCGGCGACGGCAGCGACCAGAGCGCGGGAAGGACGGAGTGCGCCACCGCGTCCCACGCCTCCGCATTCCGGAATAGCTTGGTGACGTTGATCGTGAGCACCGCGATCAGCCACTCGTACTCGGCGGGATCGCTGTCGAGCAGCCGGCTGTACGCCGCGAAGTCCGCCGCGCCGCGGGCCCGCATGCGCACGGCGATGCGGCGGCGCATGCACGTGTCCTTGTAGTTCGCCGCGCCGAATCCGCGATCGCGGGCGATCTTCGACGTCAGCGCGACGAAGGCGGCGTCGTCCGCCGTGTCGTTCACGTGGCCGCCCGGGCCGCCTCGATGTTCTTGCGCGCGGTCTGGTTGGCCGGGTCGAGCTGCAGCGCATGCTCCCAGCACTTGATGGCGTCGTCGCGCTCGTTCCGCTTGAGGCGGATGTTGCCGAGCTTGAGCCACACGTCGGGTCCGAGCGTGTCGTTGAACTTCACCGCGCGCTGGTACGCGTCGTAGGCCTCGTCGAAGAGTGCCACGCGATAATGCGCGTCGCCGATGTTCTTGTGCAGTTGCGCGATTCCCGCATCCTCGGAGACGCCGCGTTCCGCCGCCGCGAGCGCCTCCTGATGGCGTCCGACGCGCTCGAACGCCACCGAGAGGTTGTTGTGGAGTACCGCGGCGTGCGGATACGCCTCGACGCCCTCCTGCAGCAAGGCGATCGCCTCGTCCGCCTTGCCCGCGAGCGCGAAGCAGAGCGCCGCATAGTGGAACCACGCGGGCGACGGCGGGCGCCCGTCGAACAGCGGACGCGCGGCGAGGAAGCTCGCCTCCGCGGCCGCGAGGTCGCCCTCGCGCAGCGCGAGCACGCCGAGCGACGTGTGCACGCGCGCATCGTGTTCGCCGCCGCGCTTCACCGCCTCGCGCAATGTTTCACGCGCCTTGGCCGGCTCTCCCTTCCGCTCGAACGCGAACGCGAGATTGTGCAGGACGGCCGGAACCGCGCCGCGCTGGTGCGCGGCGTACTCGAAGTCGGAGACCGCGTCGTCCCAGCGCGCGAGCCGCAGGTGCACGAGCCCGAGGAAGAACCGCGCGTGCATGTCGCTCGCGCGCAGCTCCACGACGCGCCGGAATTCGCGCTCGGCTTCGTCGAGCATGCCGGTCTTGTAGAACGCCATGCCGAGGTTGCGGTGCTCTTCCACGCGCGCGTCGGGCGCGATCACGTCCGGCGCGCGCGACTTGCCCACGCGATGCAGGAAGCCCGCGGTGGAGAGACCGTACAGCGCCTTGCCGACCTGGAACTCCACCAGCCCCGAGTCCTCGATGATCGCGAACACGTCGCGCCGGCCGTCGATCAGCGGCAGCAGGACCTGCTGTTCCTGCGTGAGCTTCGCGGCGCTCTCGTCGAGGCGCCTGAGGTCGATGTCGAATACGATATCCAACGACGGGATCTTCTTCTCGATGAGGCTCCACTCGTCCACGCGCCGCGCCCCTTCGAGCAGGAGCGACTCGGGGTTGATCAGCACCAGGAAGTCCTGCTCTTCGGGTCGGATGTCCGCCTCGAAGTTGAACGTGCCCTGCGTCCACGTGAACAGGAAGTACACGGCCTCCTCGATCTGCAGCCGGATCTGCTTGTGCAGGTCGTCGCGCGAGATGATGCCGAGCCCCACGAGAATCTCGCCGAGCCGCTTGTCGCGCTGCTTTTCCTGCGACTCGATCGCCTCCTGCAGCTGCGCGGGCGTGATCGCGCCGCTTTTGAGGAGGATGTCACCGAGCCGGTCGCGGCGGTTCACGATCGCCGCGTAGCAAATGCGACCCTTGTCGAAATAGATGGAGCCGAAGTTGTTCCGGTGCGTGACCGACAGGCATCCGGTCTTCTTCCCCATCGCGAGGAGCTGGAGCACGTCGGGGAGGCTCGCCTCTTTCAAGCTGCCCTTGATGGCCATCAGCGGAACTCCTCGATCACGCGCGCGCCGACTTCAGGCCAGTCCCACACGATCTTCTCGGCGTCCATGAACGCGGGGTCGCGCCCGTCGTTCGCCTGCGCGATGACGGATACGCCGGCGTAGGGCGTGACCGCGCCGAGTTCACGGCGCACGAGCTTGGCGTCGAGCGGCACGCCTGCCGCCTGCGCCGCCGCGCCCAGCCGGTTCACGACGCCGATGATCTCGCGCACGCTCTGCACCGGCTGCTGGCCGAGCAGCGCGAGCAGGTGCGCGTCGGACTCCCGGCCCGCCGCGGCGAGGAATCGCGCGAAGAGCTTCTCGCGCAGGGCGCGGTCGGGCGCCTGGATGGGAACGACGAGCCCGCCCTCGAACCGCGAGCGCAGCCGCGCCTCCAGATCGGGAATCACGGAGGGAGGCTGGTCGCTCGTGAGCACGACCTGCTTCCCCGCGTTGACGATCTCGTTGAACAGCAGGAAGAGCTCGTCCTGCGTGCGCTCCTTGTCCGCGACGAAGTGCACGTCGTCGATCAGGAGCGCGTCCACGGAGCGATACCGGGCGCGCCAGCGTTCGATCGTCCCGCCCTGGATCGACGTGATCAGCTCGTCGATGAACTGCTGGGCGTGCACGCACGCGACGACGAGCCGCGAGCCGCGCGCCAGCACGAGTGCGTTGCCGATGGCGTGCAGCAGGTGCGTCTTTCCCACGCCGCTCGCGCCGTGGATCAGCAAGGGATTGTACTTCACCCCGGGCGACGCGATGACCGCGTCGGCGGCATGCACGGCGAGCTGGTTCGACGTTCCCACCTCGAACGCGTCGCGCGTGAACGCGGGACTCGGCCCGCCCGGCGGCGTCTCGCCCGCCAGCGCGCGCTCGACGAGGTCCTCCGCCGCCGCCATCCGCTCGGGATCGCGGAACACGGGATCGCTGCCGAGCGCGAGATCCACGTCCGCGGCGGCGCGCTCGAGGTCGCGCAGGTGTTCCACGGCCGCCGTGAACGTCGAGAGCAGACCCGCGACGTCGGGGGCCTTGGTCAGCGTGAGAGCGCGCGCGAGCACGGCGGTGCGGTATCCCTCGCCGTTCCAGTACGCGATCGCCTCGCGCAGCCTCGCCTGCCACGACTCGACCTGCTGCTGCACGACCGTCGTGACTTCGGAGAGGAAGCTCTCGAACTCGCCGGTGGGACGCTCCTTCGGCGCCGGCTTTTGCACCGTCTTCGCGGACGGTTCCTCGTCCGCGCTGACCGCCTCGGCCACGACGAGCCGGTTGAGCGCGCCCTGCAGCGCGCGCACGTTGTTGAAGTTGAACCGCGCGAGCTCCTCGAGCACGCCGTTCGTGAACTCGAGGTGGCGCTCCTCGCAGTTCGCGCGGAGGATCGCGACGCGCGTCTCGTAGTCCGGCGCGGTGACGTCCGCGATGAGCCCACCCGAGAGCCGGCTGATCAGCCGCTCGTCGACGTCCGGGATCTCGGCCGGCGGGCGGTCGCTCGTCAGCACCACCTGGCCGCCCGCGGCCTGCATGCGCTCGAACAGCCGCAGGAGCTCGGCCTGCGTCTCGCGTCGCCCGGTGAGGAACTGCACGTCGTCGATGAGCAGGAGTCCCACGCGCTCGTAGCGGCGCGAGAACGCGTCCATCTGCCCGGCGGAGACCGAGGCATGCAGCTGCTCGACGAACTCGTCGAGCGAGAGGTACTCGATCTCGAGCTGCGGCTGCAAAGCGGCCGCCAAGTGTCCCACGGCGCAGAGCAGGTGCGTCTTGCCGAGCCCGGTGCCGCCATAGATGAACAACGGGTTGTAGACCGCGCCCGGCGACTCGGCCACGGCTCGCGCGGCCGCCACCGCGAGGCGGTTCCCCGCGCCCACCACGAGGCTGTCGAACCGGAGCCGCGGATCGAGCTGCACGCTCAGCCCCCTCCGCCCGCGCTCAACTTGCGGAGCACCTGCTCGCTCACCGCGCGCAGCGTCTCGAACACGCCCGGGCCGTGCAGCGCGTCGGCCGCGAATGACGGCACCCCGCGGAAGTTGAGTTGCTCCTCGAGTTCGGGCACACTGAGGATGAGGTCGGCGGGCAGGTCCTGCTTGTTGTACTGGATCACGAGGGGCACGGTGCGCGCGTCGACGCCGTGTTCCGCGAGATTCGCGTGGAGGTCCTGCATCGACTCGATGTTTTCGTCGAGCTGCCGGGCTTGGCTGTCCGCGACGAACACGACGCCGTCGGCGCCCTGCAGCACGAGCCGTCGTGTGGTCTGGTAGTACACCTGTCCCGGCACCGTATAGAGCTGGAATCGCGTCGTGAACCCCGAGATGATCCCGAGGTCGAGCGGAAGAAAATCGAAGAACAGCGTGCGGTCCGTCTGCGTTGCCAGCGAGACCATCTGCCCTTTCCGGTCACCCGGCACCTGGCCGTAAATGTAATGCAGGTTCGTCGTCTTCCCGGACCGTCCCGGGCCGTAGTAAACGATCTTGCACGTGATTTCGCGGGCTGCGTAGTTGACTAGTGACACGGGTGAGGCGATGCGGGATGCGGAAGAGGAATGCGGGATGCAGAAAGATCGAACATCATGAACGCCCGAACATCGCGGCGAGATTGCGGTGCAGCTCGCGTTCGAAATCCTCCGCCAGCGCGGGCGCCGCCGGTGCATCCGCCGGCACGACAGCCGCGAGGCTCGCGCAGAGTTCCGCGAAGAACAGCTGCACCAGGCCGAGCGAACTCTCGTCGTCGAACACCGCCAGCAGGATCAGCGAGCCGGCTCGCATCGATATCTGCCCGAGGAAGATCTGCCGCACATTCCCGGCGTAGTGCAGTCCGGCGAACGGCTTGCCGTCCACCAGCCGGCCGAGCTCCGCCGAAGACGCCGTCGTCGCCGCCGCGAGCGCGCACGCGGTCATCACGTCCACGGAGCTCGCGAACCCGTACTGGCCGAGCACCTGCCCGCTCCGATTCAACAGCACGGCCAGCTGCACGCGCGCCTCATCCACGAACTGCTTGAGGGGCGCCTCGACCCAGTCTTCGGCGACGGACAGCCTCATGCGAACGCCTCCAGCGCCTTCAGCATCTCGACGCGGAGCAGCCCGACGTTCACCCTCGGCTCGGCCAGGACGACAATGACGAGATCGTTCCTCCCCGCCGCGCACATGCGGCCGCCGTCGGCGTCGAGCTCGAAGAATCCGGTCGGGCCGAATCCCGCCGCCGCCGCCGCCCGTCTCGCTTTGCGATACATCGACGCGGTGAGTGCCGCGAACGCCTCGCCATTCACGCCGATCTGCAGGCTCGAGTCGACGATCATGCCGTCGGCCTCGCCCACCACCATGCAGCCGGTGACGCCGCGGTGGCGGATGAGCGATGCGAGGAGCGCGGTGAACGGGCTGCTCATGGTTTTCTCATGCGCGCCGTCCCATCCAGCGGCGTGCGCGCTCGAGCGACCGTTCCAACAGGCGCCGGACATATCCGAGCGGGACGGACCGCGGCGCCGCGACGAGCAGCACGCCACCGCCGCTCGGCGCCATCGCCACGCTCGCGGTCTCCGACTCGAAGACGATCTGGCGCCAGCGGCCGAGGCCGAGATGGCGCATGGCGCGATTCGCCTCGTCGCTCACCCCCGAGAGCTGCGCGCCGATGTCGGCGCCGAGATCGCGTCCGTCCGCCGTGAGATACTGGCCCGCGACAACGTAGCCATCCGCGTCAAGCAGGATCGCGGTCTGCGACGGGTCGCCGAGCACTTCGTGGAACAGCGTGCGCGCATCGACGACCGGCGCGGGCGCGGTCGGCCCCTCTTCGAGCGGCCGCCGGTCCGGATGCGACGCGTAAACCGTGTCGAGCGCCGCCGCGAGCGACTCGTCGAGCGGATCGCTCGCGAGCGCGGCGCCGAGATACCGCGCCGCCTCGTCGAGGTCGCCCTGCTGGAAACAGAGGAAGCCGAGTCCCTTCTGCGCGCCGCCGTGTCCCGGCGACAGCGTGAGCACCGACTCCCATTCGGCCCGCGCGCGCGGAACATCGCCGCGATCGATGGCGATGCGCGCGACCAGATCGTGCGCGTCGGCGCGCTGCGCGTGCCGCTCGAGACCGCGCGAGGCGACGCGCCAGGCGAGTTCCAGCTGTCCGGAGCGGCGCAAGGCCTCGCCGAGCTGCACGAACACCACGCTCGACGGATCGGCCGCGAGCGTCTCGCTGAGGGCGCGGATGTCGTCGCTCATCAGTAGCGCGCCTCCACGAGCCCGCGCAGGCGCGCGGCGGCCTCGAGACCGGCGCGAACCTTTTCCGCCATCGCGTCGTTCGAGTGCGACTGCAGCCACAAGGCCCACGACACCACGGCGCTGTCGAAGTCGCCGCGCAGCAGGTACTGGAATCCGCGCTCGAGATCGTCGATGCCGTCGGCCATGGGCGGCGGTTCGTGCTTCGCGGTGAGCGGCGGCAGGTCGTCCGTGATCGTCGGCGCGCGCAGCGCCCCGGGAGCCGCCGGCACCGCGGCAGGAGACGTCACGGTGGGCGCCCCGATCACGGGAGTCGGGACATCGGCCACCGCGCGCATCGGACTCGCCGGCGTGGACGCGCGCGCCGCGACCCGTTCCGCCACCGACGCGGGAACCGTGAGCTCGACCACGCCGGTGCTGACGAGTCCATAGACGACCTTGGCCGTGTCGAACTCGGTGCGCGCGAGCCTCGCAGCGATCGCACGCAGGTCCAGCGCGCCGTCGATCATCGTCAGGACTTCCCATTCGCTCGGCAGCAGGTCGAGCATCGGCGCGTGGCTGTCGTCCTGCAGCGACGTGAGCCGCGGAATCGCGAGCAGGCTCGGCACGCGATCGGAAATGCGCGACCATTCATCGATACGGCGGGCGCCCTCCATCAGCAGCGCCTCCGTGCCGATCTGCACCATCGGCTCGCCCTGCATCGGTCCTTCCTCGAAGCGGAAGAATCCTTCTCGCCACGAGAGGAGCTCGAAGACGACCGCCTCGATCTGGATCCGGATCTGCCGCTCGAGCTCCTTCTGCGTGATCGCGCCCATGTCGAGCAGGATCTCGCCCAGGCGGCGGCGGTCGCCGCGCTCCACCTGCGCGGCGCTCGCCTCCGCCACCTGCGCGGCCGTCACGCGGCCGGCGCGCCTGAGCAGGTCGCCGATGCGGTGCGGATTGCTCTTGATCTTTGCGGCCACGACGCGGCCGTTCTGGAAGTGCACCGTCCCCTCGTTGTCGCGCAGTTCCGAGGTGACCGCCAGTGTTCCCGTCTTGCGGCTCAGGTCGAGCAGCTGGAAGACGTCGTGGATGCCGAGTTCGCGAAGGGGTCCTTCGATCGCCACGGTCAGTGACCTCCGAGCCGGCTGCCGAACACCGTAAGCAGGTCTTCCGCCGTGCGCATTTCACGCCGCGCGCGCCGGGCGTACTCGCCGGCGGGCTCGAGCTCCACCACACGGTGCCAGCGTTCGATGGCATCGCGGTAGCGCTTCTGGCCGGCGAGGATCACGCCGTCATAGAACGTCGCGCCCGCATGGTCGGGATCGAACGCGAGCACGCGCCGGAACGCGGTCGCCGCGTCGGCGGGGCGATTCAGTTCGATGAGCGTCTCGCCGAGCGAGATGTGGCCGTCGAAGTTGTACGAGTCGCGCTGCAGCAGGTCGACGAGCAGGCTCACGGCCTCCTGCTGCTGCCCCGTGACCCGGCGCAGCGTGGCGAGCTCGAGCGTCGCCTCGGCGTACGTCGGCACCGCGTCGAGCGCGGCCACGAGTTCCCGCTCCGCCTCGGACCACAGTTCGCGCTGCATGAGCAGCCGCGCGAGATCGAATCGCACCGCGGCAAAATCGGCGTCGAGCGCGAGCGCGTCGCGATACGCGCGTATCGCGCCGTCGACGTCGCCCAGCGAGCGCGTGATGTTGCCGATCCAGCGCAGCACGTCGGCGCGGCGCGGCGCGAGGACTCGCGCGGCCTCGAGCGCCTCGAGCGCCGCCGAAGGGTCGCCGGCCTCGAACCGGCACGTCGCGGCCAGCATGAGCGCGTCCACGTCCCGTGGCGCGGCGGCGAGCACCTGCTCCGACACATCACGGGCTTCCGGCCCGCGCCCGAGCAGCAGCAGCGTCTGCGCTTCGCCGCGCTGCGCGCGCAGATGATGCGGATTCGCCACACGCGCCGCGCGATACTTCTCGAGCGCGTCGCCGTACGCACCCTGACGGCACAGGATGTCGCCGAGCAGCGCATTCCCTTCCGCCGCATCCGCACCCCGTGCAATGGCGCGGCTCGCTTCGGCCATCGCGCGATCGTACAGCCCCGTCGAGAGGTAGTCGGCGGCCATCGTGAACGCGTCCGCTTCCACGACGAGCTGCGGCGCCGGCTCGGGCGGCGGTGCGAGTTCGCTGAAGAGCGACTCGAGCAGGCGCGGGTCGAACGTGAAGCTCTCCACTTCGCCGCTCATGCGCTGCTCGCCGCCGAGATCCGGGACCACCGAGAGATCGGGATCCTCGTATTCGAGGTCGATCGCGAGCGAGAACTTCTGCGCGACGTAATAGGGATCGAGCTCGAGCGCCCGCTTGGTCTCGCGCAGCGCACCCTCGTGATCGCCGAGGTTCGAGAGCGTGAAGCTCAGGTTGTAGTGCGCCTCGGCGAAATCGGGCCGCGCCTGGATCGCCCGCGCGAACGCGTTGCGCGCGTCCTCGAACTTGCGCAGCTCGCCGAGCACCAGCCCGATGCCGTTCCATGCGAGCGGGTTCTCCGGCTGCGTCACCAGCACCTGTTTGTACGCCTCGAGGGCCAGCTGGAAGCGGCGGCTCTTCGTGAGCAGCAGTCCGAGGTTGAGCCGCGCCTTCACGAAGCCGGCGTTCGCGGCGAGCGCATCGCGGAACGCGTCCACCGCGTGCTCGCGATCGCCCGCGTGATAGAGCGCCACGCCGAGATTGTTGTGCGCGATCGCGTAGTGCGGATCGGCCTCCAGCGCCCTGCGATAATTCCCGGCCGCTTCGGCGAATCGGCCGCCCTGGTGCACCGCGACACCGCGCTCGTTCCACAGCTTTGGGCTGTGCGGCGACTCGACGATCAGGTTGTCGTAGAGCGCGATCGCGCCCTCGGGATCCTTGCGCAGCAGGTGCACCTCGGCCATCGCCTGCAGCACGAGCGCCCGATCCTCGCCGCGTTCGAGCGCAAGCTCGTACTCGCGCTGCGCCTCGGCGTAGTAGCCCTTCTGCCGGAACGCGAGCCCGAGGTTGTAGTGCGCGAGTTCCACGCCTTCGCTCACCTGCATCATGCGCTGCGCACGGCGCTCGTGAACGCCCGCCGGCAGCTCCGCGTCCCCGCCCGGGTTGCGCTGGTCGATCGCGAGGTTGGCCTGCGCGCGCGACAGCGTCGGATTGAGCTGCACCGCGCGCTTGCTCGCGGCGGCGGCCTCCTCGTGCCGTCCCATGTCGCCGTACACGAAGCTCAGCAGGAACTGCGCGTCGGGATTCTCGGGATTCAGCTCGATCGCGCGCTTGAGCGCATCGAGCGCTTCCTCGATGCGTCCCTGGTTGTAGAGCACCTCGCCGAGATAGAAGCGCGTGACCGAGCTCGCGGGATCGAGCCGGATCGCGTCCTCGAACCAGTGCTGCGCGGCGCCGAGATTGCCGCTCGCCTTCTCCGCGAGCCCGAGCTGGACGACGGCGCCGAGATCGTTCGGATGGTGCCGCAGCAGCGCCGTGAACTCGGCGACGGCCTCGTCCGACTGCCCGAGCAGTGCGTACGCGCGGCCGAGCTCCCAGCGCGCGTCGCGGTCGTCCACGCGGAAGCGCAGCTTCTCGCGCAGCTCGGCGATGCGACGGTCGTAGTAGCCCGTGTTGAAGTACGCGACCTCGAGGTTGCGCTGCGCCACCTGCATCTTCGGGTCGAGCTCGAGCGCCTTCGTGAACGCGGCCGCCGCCTCCTCGTACAGCCCCTTGTTGTAGTAGAGGACGCCCAGGTTGTTGTGCGCGCCCGCGTCGGACGGATCGATGCGCCGCGCGAACGACTTCAGCGTGTCGCGATCGCGGTCGGAGGCGAGGGGAGCGGACATGGCGTCGATCAGCCCACGCGAATCGCGCGGAGGATGGCGGTCAGGCTGCCGAGGTCGGGAAGCAGCAAGAAGAACCCGCGCAGCGTCTCGTTGAGCTCCTTCAGCTGGAACTCGGTCTCGACGCAGAAGGCGTAGTCGGCGCCCTGCGCGACCTCGAGGAACGTCGCGCTCATCACGGCGTCGGACAGGTCGATCGCCAGCGACGGCGGCGACGGCAGCAGGATCATCCCCATGAACTCGCTGAGCGCGTTGAGATACGCGGCACTCAGGATGTTCCCCGCCTCGCGCAGCGCCGACTGCCCGATCTCGTCGAGTTCCGTCAGGTTCTCCTTCTTCATCATGAGGCCCGCCACGCGCAGCGCGGTGGGCTGCGTGAACACGAGCAGCGCGAGGCCGGTGAGGTCGCCGAGGATCTTCATGAGCACGGCGGCCACCGGCTCCTCGTGGGAGCCGACCTGGTTCGGAATGTCCTCGAGCGGCGCGATGTTGATCTGCGGCACGCTGATCATGATCGTCTGGCCCGTCATCTGCGAAAGCGCGGTCGCGGCGTGACCCGCGCCGATGTTCGCCACCTCGCGCAGGGCGTCGAGCTGAAGCGCCTTGAGTTTGCGAATGTCGTCCACGGCTCAGGTCCCCTCGAAGAGACTGCCCACGTCCATGATCAATGCCGGCGCGCCGTCCGCGAGGATGGTCGCACCGCTGAACAGCGCGAGGCCGTCACGCGCCGCGTCGAACTGCTTCACCACGATGTCCTGCTGTCCGATGAGCTCGTCCACCACGAGCCCCGACTTCCGGTCGCCGCGCTCGATCACCACGATCTCGCGGTTCGGGCCGCCGGCAAACGGTGCGGCGCGCTGCCGCACCACGTCGCGCAGGTCGAGCAGCGGCAGCACCTCGTCACGCAGCACGAGCACGGGCTTTCCCTTCACGTGCTGCACGACATCGCGATCGTACTCGAGCGTTTCGCGCACGTGCGTGAGCGGCAGCGCATAGCGCTCGGTGCCCGACCTCGCGAGCAGCGCGCGCACGATCGCGAGCGTGATGGGGAGCCGGATCGTGATCGTCGTGCCCTCGCCGGCGACGGTCTTGAGCTCCACCGAACCGCCGAGCGCGCGCGTCTTGACCTGCACCGCGTCGATGCCCACGCCGCGTCCCGAGAGATCCGAGACCTGCTCGGCCGTGGAGAGTCCGGGCCGCGCGATCAGCCGGAAAAGCGCGTCGTCGTCGACCTCGCGCGTGCCCTCGTCCACGAGTCCGAGCGCGCGGGCGCGCGCCAGCACACGCGGGCGGTCGATGCCGCGGCCGTCGTCGCTCACGCGGATCAGCACGGCCGCGCGGTCGCGCGCGGCGCTGAGCACGAGGCGCCCCGCGCGCGGCTTCCCCGCGGCGGCCCGCTCCGCCGGCGACTCGATGCCGTGCCCGATCGCGTTGCGCAGGAGGTGCACGATCGGCTCGCCGATTTCGTCGAGCAGCGAGCGGTCGAGCTCGATCTCCTTCCCCTCGACGACGAAGGTCACGTCCTTGTTCAGCGCGCGTGCCGAGTCGCGGACGAGGCGCGGAAAGCGGTCGAACACCTGCCACACGGGCACCATGCGCATCGTCATGATTTCCGTCTGCAGGTCCGACACGAGCCGCGCGGCCATCTGCATGGATTCGTCGAGCGCGGGATCGGGGTTCGACGCGGTGAGCTGCAGCAGCCGTCCGCGCGTGATCACGAGCTCGCCGATCAGGTTCATCAGCGCGTCGAGCCGCGCGAGGTCGATGCGCACGTGCCGCGTGGGACGCGCCGACGCGCGCGTGACTTCCTCGCCCTCGGCCACGACCTCGATCGTCGATCGCGACTCGCGGCGCGTGCGCCCGGACACGTCCACCTCGACGAACGCGACGTCGCCCGCGGACCGCACGGCGTGCTCGATCTCGTCGACGGACGCCGTGGTCACCACGCGCATGGCGAACGATATCGGCACGGCCGACGCCTGCAGCGCGTCCAGCGATGGGTTCACGGCCGCGACTTCCCCGAGCGAGCGTACGCGCTGTACCGCCATGAACGCGCGCACGCCGGGGAGCATCGCGTCCGCGGCCTGGCGAACGCGCACGATCACGCCCGGGCCGTCGAGCGGATCGGCGACGGCGACCTCCACGAGCGCCCCCGTCTCCTTTGTCGGCGCGCCCGGGAACTCGCTCGTCGACGATCCGCCGGCGACGTCGCGGAGCCGCTGCAGCGCGGCGACCATCGCGGGCGTTTGTCCCGCCTGCTCCGACGCTTCGTCGATGGCGGTCTCGAGCGCGTCGGCGGACGCGAACAGCGCGTCCATGAGATCCGGCGCCAGCAGCTGGTCGCCCCGGCGCACGCGGTCGAGCACGGATTCGAGTTCGTGTGCGAACTCCGCGACGGCGTGGTACCGCATCGTCGCGCTCATGCCCTTCACCGTGTGCATGGCGCGGAACAGCACGCTGATCGGCTCCGCGGCATCACCACCCTGCTCGAGGAGCAGCAGCGCGCGGTTGATCGCCGACAGCTGTTCGCGGCTCTCGGTTCGGAAGAGCTCGGCGTAGCGCGACGGATCGAGACTCATCGTCTGCGGCCTCGGAACGCTCGGCGGGGAGACGGTCGCGCGCTCAGCCGAGCACGCGCTGGACGGCTTCCAGCACGCGGCTCGGCTGGAATGGCTTGACCACGAAGTCCTTGGCTCCCGCCTGGATCGCCTCGACGACGAGCGCCTGCTGGCCCATCGCGCTGCACATGAGCACTTTCGCGTCCGGATCGAACTTCGTGATTTCACGCACCGCGTCGATTCCGCCCATGTCGGGCATCACGATGTCCATCGTGACGAGGTCCGGACGAAGCTGCTTGTAGCGCTCCACCGCCTGCGCGCCGGTCTCGGCCTCACCCACGACCTCGAAGCCGGCCTGCTGCAGGATGTCGCTGACCATCGTTCGCATGAAGATCGCGTCATCGCAAATGAGCACCGTTGGAGCCACCATTCCCCCGCACTGGAAAGAGTGATCGAGTCCTACAGGACGAGCGCCTGCCTGACGATCTCGGCCACGTCGACGACGAGTGCCGTCTCCGCGCGCGCGATCCCCACGTGCGCCAATCCGCGGATGATGCCGCCCGCCGCGCGCTGCGCATCGACTCCCTCGAGCGCGTCTTCGGCTACGGACTGCACGTTTCGCACTTCATCCACGCCAATTCCGAACGTCTTCCCCGCCGCCTCCGCCACGATGATCGACCTCGTACCGGCGGCGCCGTCGGCAGAGCCGAACCGGACCGCGAGGTCCACCACCGTCACGAGCGTCCCGCGCAGGTTGATCAGGCCGCGCACCCATTCCGGTGCCCCCGGCAACCGCGTGGCCGCACGCGCCGGGACGATCTCCCGGACTGCATCCAGATCGCACGCACACAGCCGTCCCGCCACCCCGAACAACAGGAAGCGGCGAACCTGCAATTCAGCCGTCGACTCTATAGAAGCCAAGGTACTCCAGCGGATCGGGGTGGGCAATCAAATCTGCCATTTCCGACGCTGAAATCAGCGACTGCCGGAGGTCTTCCGGCAACTTCGAACGGAAATCGAGCAATTCACCCGTCACCGGGTGCTTGAAGACGAGCCAGGCCGCATGAAGGAAATGACGTTTCGGAGGCAATCCCATGAGCCGGCGGGCGCCGCCACCGCCATACGTGTCGTCTCCGACCACGGGGTGGCCGATCGACGCGAGATGGACGCGGATCTGGTGCGTGCGCCCCGAGTGCAGGTGCGCGCGCAGGAGGTCGCTCGTCTCGAAGCGCGCGAGCCGGTAGAAATCGGTGCGCGCGGCCCTCCCGGCGAGTGCGATCGCCATGCGCTTGCGGTCGTTCGGGTCGCGCGCGATCGGCCGGTCCACGCTGAGCATGTCCTTCTCGATGTGGCCCCAGCTCAGCACCGCGTATCGCCGCGCGACGCGACGCTCCGTGATCGCCTTGCCGAGTGCGCGGAGCGCGCGGTCGGTCTTCGCGACGACGATCAGTCCCGACGTGTCCTTGTCGAGCCGATGCACGAGCCCGGCGCGCTCCTCGGTCGCGCCCTCGGCGAGCGACTGGCCGCGCCCCTTCAGCGCGTTCACGAGCGTGCCGGTCCAGTTCCCCGGCGCGGGATGCACCACCATGCCCGCCGGCTTGTCGACCACGAGCAGCTCGTCGTCCTCGAACACGATCGAGAGGGGAATGTCCTCGCCCGCGACCGTGCGCGTCGATGCGTCGGGAAGCTCGACGACTACCTCGTTGCCGTCTTCGGCGCGGAAGCTCGCTTTTTGCCGGCGTCCATCGACGAGCACCGCGCCCGTCGCGATGAGCGTGGCCGCCTGGGAACGGGAGAGGTCGAGACGGCGCGCGACGAGCAGGTCCAGCCTCGCGGCGTCGCCGCCCTCAACCCTGAACCGCCGCGTCCGATCCACTCGCCGCCACCACAGCCGACGCGGCGGTCTCCGCCGCGTCTTCCTTCCAGAGTACGATCGCCAGCAGCACCGCGCCGCAGCTCACGGCCATGTCGGCCACGTTGAACGTCGGCCACCGCATCGTGCCCACTCCGACGTCGATGAAGTCCACCACGCCGCGTCCGGACTTCAGGCGGTCGACCAGGTTGCCGATCGCACCGCCGCAGACGAGCGACAGCGCGAGCGTGCGCACCGTGTCGCCGGCGCGCGTCGAGCGGTAGAGCTCCCACAACAGGACGAGCGCGCCGATCGAGAGCGCGGTGAAGATCCACCTCGACCACGGGCCGAGGTGCAGGCCGAACGCCGCGCCGGGATTGAAGACGAGCGTGAGGCGCAGCGTTTCGCCGAGCACTTCGCGCGGCATGCGCGAGGGCATCAAGCGGTCCACCGCCACGATCTTCGTGAACGCGTCGGCGAGCACCACCGACGCGGCCACGCCGAAGAAGAGACGCGGGTTCGGGTTACTTCTTGCCATCTTCTTCGCGTTGCTTGCACTCGATGCAGAAGCGGGCGTGCGGCAGCGCGTCGAGACGATCGAACCCGATCTCGCCGCCGCATTGGTGACACCGTCCGAACGTCTCGGGTGCGCGGTAGAGGCGGCGCAGCGCTTCGTCGATGTGCCAGAGGAAGCGTCCCTCCTGGCTCGCGAAGAGAAACGCCTTCTCGCGCTCCATGGCGTCGGTGCCCTGGTCGGCCATGTGAAACGAGTACGACGACAGGTCGCCGTCGGCGCCCTGCGGCGTGGAGCCGAAGGTCTCGTCGTAGTGGCCCAGTTCCTTGAGCACGCGCTTGCGTTCCTCGAGCAGCCGCTTCTCGAAGTGCGCGATCTGCTTCTTGACCATCGGCTTGAATTTCTTATCGCCGTCCGCTGTTGGCGCCATCGTCAGCTGTCCCGTGTGAGAGCAATGTGTGCGGTCATGCCGTCGAGCTCGAGGGCGATGGCCGATGGATCAGCCGAGAGAGCGTCGGTCAGAATCATCTCCCGGGCGAGCACTTCTCCGGCGATCCACTGCCGGTGCTGCTCGGCGATCGCGCGCAGCGCGTCGGGCCCGGCGATCTGCAGCCGGATCCGGTCGCTCACGGCGAGCCCCGTGTCCTTTCGGAGCCGCTGGATGCGGCTCACCATTTCACGTGCCATACCCTCGGCGCGCAGTTCCGGCGTCACGGTCGTGTCGATCGCCGCGAAGCGCGCCCCGTCCTCCTGCACTTCGAGCGGACCGCTCGCGCGACGATGGATCGTGACTTCTTCCGCCGTCAGCTGATGGTCCGTGCCATCGACGCCGATGATCACCGGTTCGCCGCGCTCGAACGCGCGCAGCGTGTCGGACGAAAGGGCCGCGACCGCGGCCGCCGCACGCGGCGTCTCCTTTCCCCAGCGCTGACCGAGCGCGCGAAAGTTGGGCTTCGCCTCGAGCGATACGAGCGCATCGGCACTCGACGCGAACTCCACCGATTTCACGTTCAGTTCCGCCGCGAGCAGCGGCACGAGCTCCTGCACGAGCGCGTCGACCGCCGGTCCGTGCACGGGCAGCACGCACACCATCCGCGCGAGCGGCTGGCGCACGTTCACACCCGCGGCCTCGCGCGCCGCGCGGCCGAGCGTCGCGAGCGTGCGGATCTCGCGCATCGCTTCGTCGAGATCCGGCTTCGGCGCGAACGGGTCGGGCCGCACGTACGGCGCGACGTGCACCGATTCGCCCGTGAGCTCGCGGTGCATCCAGTCGGTCACGAACGGCGCGAACGGCGCGAGCAGGCGGCAGGTTGCGACGAGCACTTCGTGGAGCGTCGCGAACGCCGCGCGGCTGTCCGTGCCCCGCGCATCCCAGAAGCGCCGTCGCGAACTTCGCACGTACCACTTGGAGACGTCCTCGTCCACGAATTCCATCACGACGCGCGCCGCGCCGGTCGCGTCAAACGCATCGAGCAGGCGGTTCGCGCCGGCCTCGGCGGACGCGAGCCGCGACAGCACCCAGCGGTCGATCGCGGGCCGGTCATCGCGCCCCGGATCCGCCGGCGAGGGCGCCCATCCGAAATTCGCGTACTCGGCGAAGAAGCCGTACAGATTCTTCAACGTCACGAGAAAGCGGCCCGCGGTCCCGCGGATCACCGCTTCGTCGAAGCTGCGCGGCTTCCACACCTGGCTCGCCGTGACGAGGAACAGCCGCACGGCATCCGCGCCGTGGCGCTCCATCACCGCCATCGGCTCGACCGTGTTGCCCCGGCTTTTCGACATCTTCTGGCCGTTCGCGTCGAGCACCAGGTCGTTGACCACGACGTTGCGGAACGGCGAGGCCAGCGGATTCGCGGAGCTCCCCGCGGAGCTCCCCGCGGAGCTCCC